>Ga0182237_100107_pt1 | contig 33704 bp, 35 predicted proteins | sample hydfratesGB_TF_B_FD_132457 | JGI IMG/M metagenome (GOLD analysis project Ga0182237, IMG submission 132457) | Subsurface microbial communities from deep shales in Ohio, USA - hydraulic fracturing test GB_TF_B | ecosystem: Environmental > Aquatic > Deep subsurface > Shale gas/oil reservoir >... | reverse complement strand
GAGACCTTTGCATAATTCCATAATTGTCACCCTGAACTTGTTTCAGGGTCTCATAACTTACTGATATAATTAGATGCTGAAATAAATTCAGCATGACTAAATAGAGTTGTGCAAAGGTCTCACCATAAGAAACGATATAGCAAACAAATATACAAGTGTGCTTAAGTGTTAATACACCAATACACAACTCAACCAATCCCACCTTTTTTGTCCCCGGAGGGTTTATTTATCTGTTATTAATAAAATTTTCAAGATCTATAAGTGTAAAACAGGTTTCTTTGAAAATACGTTTCATAAGTATGCGAAAGTAAACGGCAGTGACCTCTGCATCGTATAACGCTCTGTGCCTTTTATAGGAATTTGTAACATTTATATTGTACATATCCGTTATGTAATCAAGGTTGTGTTTGCTGGCTGACGGATTAACAATTCTCGACAGCTTAAGCGTATCCAGAGTAAATGTAAAAGGATTCCTAATGCTGTAATCTTTCATTTCATTTTTAAGGAAAGAAAGATCTTTTTTAGCATTATGAGCAACGATAACACTTCCCCTGGCAAAATCGATAAAATCATATATAGCCACACATACATCTGGCGCATTTTGTACATTTTCGTCGGTTATACCGTGAATTTTCGTGGAAGATTCGGGTATCGTTATTCCGGGGTTTACCAGTGTATGAAATTTAGAGCGCTGGATTCTGAAGCCGGGTGCAATTTTCACAGCCCCGATTTCAATAATTTTATCCCCCCCCTCAGGACTGGTGCCTGTTGTTTCCAAATCAAAAACAACGTATGTCAGCTTGTTAAGAGGTGAATCCAACACTTCGGTGGAATATTTACTCAAACGGCATTCATTCATCATAACAATATCAGCCCTTCTGAGAATTCAGGACCCGGATGATTCTGTATGCAGCCATTGCAGCGCCAAAGCCATTGTCAATATTGACAACAACGATTCCCCCGGCACAGCTTGAAAGCATAGACATTAGTGCGCTATAACCGCCTGATGAAACACCATATCCCACTGATGCAGGCACAGCCACCACAGGTTGGGCAAACATCCCCCCAATCACAGTGGGCAAAGCCCCTTCCATCCCGGCAATAACAATCAGTACGTCCATTTCAGCTATTTCCTTTTTATAGTAAAATAACCTGTGAATACCGGCAACACCTATATCGATAAATTTCTTATAACAGACACCGATACATTCCAGGATTGCTCCCGCTTCATGGGCTACTTTTGCGTCCGAAGTCCCTGCCGTGATAATACCGACACAGCCGTACATTTTCGCAGGGACAGATGTTATTTTTTTCATTATTCCGGCTTCAGGCAAAAAATCAAAATCAGGAAATTTCTTTTCCAGATAATCCATTTTTTCATAATTAAGACCGGTACAAACAAAATCCAACTTTTTGTCCATGTACTCTTTTGCTATTTTTTCAATCTGATATGCACTTTTGGAAACACCGAAAATAATTTCATCAAAACCAAGGCGTTCCTTCCTCTCCGTATCAATAAAAAAATCATCACCAATAATTTTATCATTTTTTGCTTTCTCCAAGGCTCCGGCTGCCGAAATTTCTCCTGCCTCAATCTTAAAAAAAAGCTCCGCAAGTTTTTCATTTGTCATTTTTAAACCCTTTACAAACAATATATATTTCAAATGAGTTTTTTCGGGTGGATTTAGGTCGATATATCGATACTTTGTCAAAACATTTCTTGATTTTCTCTACAAAATGTTTGGTATCTTCACCATCAAACAGCTTTGCAAGAAAATTTCCGTTCTCTTTTAACACATTTTTACTAAAGTGAAAAATATTTTCCACCAACCGAAGACTGTTAGCATGATCCGCAAATTTTTGCCCCGAAGTATTGGGTGCAGCATCTGAAACCACAACACTGTACTCCGGATAAACCTCTAAAACACGGGTTAGTGTATTTTCATCAAATAAATCACCTTTTATAAACGAAAAGTTTGGATTTTTTATTCCATCTATATCTATAATATCGACAGCCACGACATGCCCCTGCACACCGGTCATTTCAAAAAGCACCTGTGACCAGCCACCGGGTGCAGCACCTGCATCCATTACAATATCCCCTTTTCTTATTAGATTAAATTTATCATTAATTTCTTTAAGCTTGTATGCCGCTCTGGACTTGTAGCCTTCATCCTTCGCTTTTTTGTAAAAAGTGTCCTTTCTTTTGTACATCAGACAGTTTCCATAGGGATTACTTCATAATGTTCAAGATGGCAGCGATCATTTGGTTTGATTTCAATAGAAATATTATAAGTAAGCTCAATCTCATCTATACTTTCTTTTTCATAATTAAGTATATTGTCCACAACGTCAGAGTGGGCCTCCACAAAAATCCTTTTATTGTTAAAATAAGGTGCAATCCGCCGTACTTCCCTTAAAATATCATAGCATGTAGTAACCTTGGATTTCACCAATCCCCTGCCTTCACAGTAGGGGCAGGCTTCACTCAGTGTTTTGGTCAGACTGTCCTGTACCCTTTTTCTTGTTATTTCAAAAAGGCCCAGAGGTGAAATATTTACGACTGTAGCCTTTGCCCTGTCGTTCTTCAGCTCATTTTCAAGAGTTTTAAGAACTTTCTCCTTATGTTCATCTTTCTCCATGTCAATAAAATCCACGATAATAATTCCCCCAAGGTTTCTTAACCTCAGTTGTGTTGCAATTTCTCTTGCTGCCTCAAGATTTGTTTTCAAAACAGTTTCATCAAAATTTCTCTTACCCACATAACGCCCCGTGTTAACATCTATAACTGTAAGAGCTTCCGCCTGATCAATAACAATGTAACCTCCTGATTTCAGCCAAACACGTCTGTCCAAAAGTCTGCTGATTTCAATTTCTATATTATAATAGTCAAAAATAGGCATATCATTCTCATATAGCTGAAGAGAGACATTTAAATCAGGAAGATATTCCCTTATAAAAGATTTCATCTTCATATAAGTGGATTTATTGTCAATAATAATAGTTTTAACATCATCATTGGTCATATCCCTCAAAATCCGGTATATAAGATCCAGATCTTCATAAATCAGATCGGGAACCTTGCCTTTCTTTGAAGATTTTTGTGTTTTAGTCCATATTCTCATAAGGTAATCCAAATCCTTGGCAAGCTCCTCTTCATCTGAGCCTTCACTGACTGTTCGGGCAATAAGCCCCATATTTTCAGGTTTTAAAGATGTCAAAATCTCCTTAAGTCTGTCCCGCTCCTCTTCACTTTCAATTTTTCTGGATACACCCAAGTGATCGTAAGTGGGCATCAAAACAAGATACCGCCCAGGAATAGTTAGATGAGTTGTTATTCTTGCTCCTTTCTGACCGATAGGCTCTTTTGCAACCTGAACAACTATCTCCTGGTTTTCCTGCAGCAGATCTTCTATTGGTACAAAAACCTTTTCCTTAATGCCGCCGTTTTCATCCATGTCAACGCTGTCGTCAATCTCATTTGCCACACGATCTTCCATAATGGAAAAATGTTCACTGTCACTGATATACACATCCGCTACATGAAGAAAAGCCGCTTTATTTAATCCTATATCCACAAAAGCCGATTGCATACCTGGCAATACTTTAACAACTCTGCCCCGATATATATTTCCGGCAACACCTTTGTTTTTTACCCTCTCAATATAAATTTCAGAAACACTGCCATTATCCATAATGGCAACTCTTGATTCATTGGATGTGGCATTTATAATAATATCCTTTGACAAAACATTACCCCTTTAGCTTTTTAATGACTTCCTTAGCAATACCTTTAAGCGTTGGAAAAACTCCCTTTCCAGTTAAAGCGGATGCTTCAAAATATTGTACATTTCTATAATTTAATGCCTGTTCAAGTTCACTTACCGGGATAAGATCCGGCAAGTCTCTTTTATTATACTGCAAAACCAGTGGAATATTATCCAAATTATAGCCATGCTCTTCCAGATTATCCCTTAAATTATCAAAGCTGTCCAGGTTTGCATCCATACGCTCAATCTGTGAGTCAGCGACAAATACTATACCGTCAGCGCCTTTCAGTATAAGTTTTCTGCTGGCATTATAAAACACCTGTCCGGGAACAGTATACAAATGGAATCTGACTTTAAAACCTTTTATTTCGCCGAGTTTTAGAGGCATAAAGTCAAAAAAGAGAGTACGCTCAGATTCTGTGGCAAGTGAAATCATTTTACCTTTGCTTTTTTCATCTGTTTTTTCATAAATATATCGCAGGTTTGTTGTTTTACCGCAAAGCCCCGGTCCGTAGTATACAATTTTACAGTTAATCTCTTTAGTGGAATAGTTTATAAAAGACACATGTCACCCCTGCCCGGTTTCAGAGTCCGACGGGCCAAACAGTTTTTCAATATCATCATCTGTAATATCATCAAATAAACCGTCATTATTTTCTCTTCTCTTATTTTTTTCCGCATTTTCAAGCAAATCTTTCAGTCTGTTAACAAATTTTTTCACCCGAAGCCTTATAAGCCCAAGAGATGTGGACTCGTCAAAGATAACCACCAGTATCACCATTTTATATATTAAACTTATATGGACATGCTCATTTTCACCTTCATGAAAAAGTATGGAAAATTCATTTTCACCCAGTAGCTTGGCAAGTCCGTCAGTGGCAGCAACATTCCCGGCAACAAGGGCAGCAATAGATGTAGTGTCATATTCCGTATTATGAGAAGCACAGGTAAGCAACTGCCCGTCCTTGTCTATCAAAAAAGTAGCAGAAGCACCGGATTCACTTTTCAAAAGCTCCAGTTCTTCCGACAATTTATTAATTATCTCCTCATCATAAAGCCATTTTTTATCATTCATGAAAATTCCTTATCAACCATGCATCTATTCATTTCATTGCATCTGCCTTCTGTTTTCAATCGCCTTTAAAATAGTTAAATCATCAGAAAATTCAAGTAAACCGCCGGTTGGTACCCCACTTGCAATACGGGTGGTTTTCACATCAAAGTCTTTCAGTAATTTGTATATATAGGTGGCAGTAGTTTCACCTTCGACATCAGGGTTGGTGGCAATAATAACCTCGTTTACTTTACCTTCAGCCACCAGGTTAACAAGACGTTTAAGATTAAGCTCATCAGGGCCTATTCCGTCCAAAGGAGCAATTTTACCCCCCAACACATGATAAACGCCTTTGAATCTCCCGCTGGCTTCAATAATAAAAATATCCTTCGGCTCTTCCACTACACAAACCACTTCCCTGTCTCTGGACTCATCCGAACATATACTACATATGTCACTGTCAGAAAGCCCGCCACATTCACGACAATATTTGATATTTTTTTTTAAATTCACAAGACTTTCCGAAAGCTCTTTTACTTCACTCTCGCTCATCTTCATTATATACATAGCCAAACGTTGAGCGGTCTTCTTTCCTATTCCCGGAAGTTTACTCAGTTCAAAAACACACTTATCAAAACTTCTTACTTTCAGCATCTTCAGAACATACCAGGGATATTCATCCCCATCCCTCCGGTAAGCTTAGACATCCTTTCCTGTACCATTTCCTGGGATCTTTTCATACCCTCGTTTACTGCAGCTATTATAAGATCAGAAAGCATTTCCTTGTCTTCTGGATTTACAACATCGTCCTCTATCTTGATTTCAAGCAATTCCTGCTTTCCGTTCACTTTTACTGTAACCATACCCCCGCCTGCTGATGCCTCTACAATTTCCTTGGCAGCCTCTTCCTGGACTTCCTCCATTTTCTTTTGCATTTTCTGTGCCTGTTTCATCATTTGCTGAATATTCATTTAACTATCCTCCTGATTTATGATAATAATCTTTAACATCCGGTTATTTCAACTTATAACCATTTGCTATTTACTTTTTTTATAAACATGGACATCTATAATTTCACCATTCAAATCGTTCATGATTTTGTTAACTATTTCGTTTTTTTTTACTTCATCTTTCATTTTTTTTTCATAATAGGTCTCAATCTCTTTTTTCTTCTGCGCTAAGCCTTTTTTTTTACTGCCTTTTTCAAGTATAACAGACAGTTTTCTTTCATCATCGAAAAAAGATTTCATAACACTTTTAAGTAATGCTAAGTGCTCCTTTTTGTTAATAATATCGTAATGAAATTTTTTTTCTTCGGCAAAGCCAATTTTCATTTCGTTGGCATCAGAAGAAATAATATAGCCATGACTGAGATTAGCAGATGTGGCTGGATTTTTTTCTGCAAGTTTATCCAGTAACAATTGCCATATTTTATCATTATCATTTAAATCCTTTTCGGAAGTAAGTTTTGTATTTTCTGCCCCCCGATGTTCTTCCAGATAAGAAGAAGATGCTGGGGATACATCCGATCTTATAACTCTGGATATATTGGCAGCTTTATACATACCGAATTCAAAGACATATTGCTGTAAATCATAAAATTTTAAGTCCTGCAGTAGCTTCTGAAAAACCTGAAACAATGCAAATGCTTTATTTTCATCTATTTTACCGGAAACGTTTTTGAAATAAGATATCTCATCTGCAGTTAACTCTTTTTCAGAAAACGATCCTGTGGCTTTGGCAAAAAGAATGTGTTTCAGGTATTCCAGCATAGTTTTCACCACAAAAGCATAATCCAGTCCTTTGAGGTTAATTTCCTCAACCTTGGAAGCCAATTTCCCGATATCTTCGCTAACCACGAAATCGAAAAGTTCATTTATCATATCGTGATCGGAAAGCCCCAACAAGTATGCTGTATCTTTTATATTCACACTGCCATTCGAATAAGCAACCACCTGATCCACAAGAGAAAGACTGTCTCTCATACACCCTTCGGAGTTTCTCATAATAACACTGAGGGCATCATCATCAAAATCTATCCCCTCATTTTTCAGAACTTCTTTCAAATATCCAAACATGAAATCTGGAGATATTTTCTTGAAATCGTACCGCTGGCACCTGGACAAAATAGTAGGCGGTATTCTGTGTGCATCCGTTGTAGCCATAATAAAAATAACATGCTCAGGTGGCTCTTCAAGAGTTTTCAGGAGGGCATTGAAAGCGGGCTCAGTGAGCATATGTACTTCATCTATAATATAGATTTTATAGTTGCATTTGGCCGGTATAAACCGAACAGTCTCCCTTAGCTGCCTGATTTCATCGATACCTCTGTTGGAAGCGCCGTCTATTTCAATAACATCCATCGAAGTTCCATCTGTTATTTCCTCACAAATCTCACACCCATTACAGGGATTGACACCACGGGGTGACAAGCAATTTACAGCTTTGGCAAAAATCCTGGCAGTACTGGTTTTGCCCACACCCCTCGGACCTGTAAAAAGGTAAGCATGGGATATACGCCCAAGTTCAATAGCATTACGCAATGTTTCTACAACAAAGCCCTGTCCCACAATTTCGTCAAAATTCTGGGGTCTGTATTTTCTAGCTAGTGCTAAATACGCCATGTCATTCCTTTTTTTAGTTGAATTCTTAAGTTTGTATAAAACAAAACATTAATAAGTTAGTTTAGTTCGATATATTAATCAATCATATTTTGCTATCTTTTGCAATATTCAATACCGCTCTCCTGCCAGGATAAAAAAACTTGAAAAATTTATAATTTCCAAGTAGTAATATATACTTTATTCATCTGGTGGGCAATTATGAAAAACAGGAAAGAAAAACTGGAAGCTGTCGAAGTCAAGTGCTCCAAATGTGGTAGAACCCAAATTATCTACATTCCGAAAGAAGATATCCCTAAATGCCCTGACTGCAATATTAAAATGTACATAAATGAGTTACTGGACGAAGGTAAGTCCTATTAAAATAAAGGAGGATTAAAAAATGAAAAAGTTTGTGCTTAGTTTTATGTTAATCTTTTTAATAGCATTTTCTGCTGCGGCGAACGACAATTCACTGTGGGAAAAGTCCACTCTGAACCAGATTATGAAGAGGGGCGTTTTACGTGTTGGTTTGGAGGCCGGCTATATGCCTTTTGAAATTAAAAACAAACAGGGCGATATTATCGGTTTTGATGTTGATATTGCAAAAATAATGGCAAAAGAAATGGGTGTAAAACTGGAACTTGTAAACACAGCATGGGACGGAATCATCCCTGCACTTCTCACAAAAAAGTTTGACATAATTATGTCAGGGATGACAGTTACCCCACAGAGAAATTTACAGATAAATTTTGCCGATCCATATATTGTGGTGGGGCAGACAATACTAATAAGAAAAGAGCTGGCAGATGAAATTGATAGTTACAGAGATCTTAATGACCCAAAATACACTATCGCCACCAAGCTTGGTGTTACTGCAGATTTTGCAACAAAAAAATATATGCCAAAAGCGAAATTAAAACTTTTTGAAACAGAACCTGAGGCTGCAATGGAGGTGGTCAACGGTAAAGCAGATGCTTTTGTATACGATCTTCCTTACTGCGCAATTTTTTATGCTGAAAACAAGAAAAAATTGGCTTTTCTGGACGAACCTTTTACATATGAGCCACTGGCATGGGCAGTCAGGAAAGGTGATCCTGACTTCATAAACTGGCTCAACAATTTCTTGGCACTGATAAAGGGTGATGGAAGATACGACATGATCTACAAGAAATGGTTTGAAAGTGACGCATGGCTGAATCAGGTTCAGTAGCCGGAGTTTTTAATTAATGCAAAAAAGTAGGCTATACTACATATTCTGGAATTTTGTTTATGTGCTTGTGATAATTTTCTTTTGCTTCGGGATATATTATGCCACCAAAAAAGTTGATTACATTTGGCGATGGGAGCGCTTGTGGCAATATTTTGTCTACGAAGAAGTGGAAAACTTAAGGACACCCGTTGCAGGCAATATTCAGATAAATGATAATAAAATTACTGTTGTTCCATTGGCAGGGGAAGATTCTTATTCCATCAGTTCTTATGATAAAAGGCATGTTGCAAACGGTGATTTGGTTTTTGAGGGTGATATATTAGCATCAAACTCCAGCATCCGGGCCGGCCCGTTGCTTACCGGCCTGTATATGACATTAAAAATTTCTGTCGTTGCCATTTTTTTTGCTATAATCATAGGGGTACTAACAGGGATTGCCAGGATATCCGGCAATCCCGCTGTAAAAAAGCTGGCAGTTACATATATAGAGCTTATCAGGGGCACACCACTACTGGTTCAGATATTCATATTTTATTTTTTTATAGGAACGGTTCTTCATCTTGACCGTTTTACGGCGGGTACAGCAGCCTTGGCTTTTTTTACAGGCGCTTACATTGCAGAGATTGTAAGAGCAGGTATTCAGTCCATCCCAAAAGGCCAGATGGAAGCTTCCAGAAGTCTTGGTATGAATTATTTTCAGGCAATGAGACATATCATAATGCCCCAGGCTCTTAAAAGAACTTTGCCCCCGATGGCAGGTCAGTTTATATCACTTATAAAGGACTCTTCTCTTGTTTCGGTAATTTCCATTACTGACCTTACAAAATCCGGGAGAGAAATCGTTACATCAACATTCAGCCCTTTTGAGGTATGGTTTAGCGTTGCATTGCTGTACCTTTTTCTGACCTCAACGCTGTCTTTTGTTGTACAAATACTGGAAAGGAGACTTTCAGCAAGTGACTAATCAGGAAAAAATTATAATGGCCAAAGATATTACAAAAATATTTCCCAACGGCGTAGTGGCACTAAAAAAAGTATCGTTGGACGTTGCGTACGGGGAGGTGGTTGTGGTAATAGGCCCCAGTGGCTCAGGAAAATCCACTCTGCTGCGTACACTTAATCTGCTTGAGCCCATCAATAGCGGGACAATAGTTATTGACGGCATATCACTTACAGCTTCGAAAACAAATATTAACAAGGTAAGAGAAGAGGTGGGGATGGTATTTCAGCAGTTTAACCTGTTCCCACATATGAATGTCCTTAATAACATCACCATTGCTCCAAAGATCGTAAGAAAAGTCAGCAGAAAAGAGGCTGAAGAAACCGCTTTACAGCTTTTGGAAAAAGTGGGGCTGGCGGACAGGGCCACCAGTTTTCCCTCTCAGCTCTCCGGGGGCCAGCAACAGCGGGTGGCTATTGCAAGGGCTTTAGCCATGAAGCCGAAAATAATGCTTTTTGATGAGCCCACAAGTGCTCTCGACCCTGAAATGATAGGCGAAGTGCTGGATGTTATGAAAACCCTTGCCAAAGAAGGTATGACTATGGTAGTTGTTACTCACGAAATGGGATTTGCCAGAGAGGTAGCCGACAGAGTGATCTTCATGGATGAAGGGGAAGTAATAGAAACCAATACGCCGATAGAGCTTTTTACTAAGCCCAAAAATGAGCGTCTGAAAAAATTTCTAAGTCAGATATTGTAATTATGTTTTTTGCTAAAAAATGTCAAATCACAATAAAAAATAAAAATATTACGCTTGAAGCGAAATCAGGCACAAACCTGTACAAGCTTTTAAAAGACAACGGCGTTAACGTAACGTCCCTGTGTGACGGCAACGGTCAGTGCGGAAAATGTAAGGTTAAAATCAGTGCCCCGGATGGGCTTGAAATTAATAAACCCACCAAGAAAGACAGATTGATACTTGCCCCAATGAATCTTGAAAACGGATACAGGCTGGCTTGTGAATATATTGTCAAGTCTGACATCATTGTGGATACAGAAGAGTGGAATATTTCCTCCAGTCAGGATCCCAACATATTGGGTGTGAAAAAGATAAATAGAAATGCTCCTGGTGTAGAAAACGGTAAGGCTCAAGATAACTCATCCACTTCTGAATATGTCAAAAGTACTGATAATACACCCAGTACAGATACCCAGGATAATTCAGTAAAAGACAATTTTAATACAAATGCTGCACCCCAAAAAGAGGCTTCAGAAGGTAAATCGGAAAGTACAAAAAAGAAAGCCATAGAAGATCCAGAATACAATCTGGCTGATGGGATACTTCTTATCCAGTATCCCAAAGGTGTAAAATATTATGTATATACCGCAGGAATAAACAATATTTCCTCTGAAGGCATGATAGAAACAAACGAACAACTTACTGACATTATCGATAATAATACATTGTCCGATTTTATCTATGACAACATCAGCATACCTGATCTTGAGCGCATTATTATTATACTTGAGAAACAGTTTTATGAAGGGGAGATACTTTTTAATCTAATAAACTATTTTACTTTTGATATTGGTACAGTAAAGTGTGAAATCATTCAGCCTTATGGTGACTCCAAAAAACTTCTAACGTTTCTAAGGCTCATAAATACAGTTAACGGTCAGAATTTGCAGGTGGCTCTGGATAACTTGACTTACTCCTATTACCTGAAAGAGGATACTTTTTATTCACTGAACTCACAGTATGTTACTGAAACGGTGGACTTAGATTTTTTTCTGAGCTCTGGGAAAAATCCTATTATAGATATTTCAGAAGACTTTAATGAAATTACCCTAAAAGATAATCTTTTCGAACCGGATTCAATCGCACTTCCTGCTCTTTTAAAGGCGATAAAATTACTTATAGGAATAGGCGCAGTTGATGAGAACTTTAATCTGAAGTCCAGAAAAGAACTGGTGGATGATCTCAAGCTTGAGCATCTTGTCAAATTTTCACAACGCAACGATGAAAATTTGTTTTACATTTACAGAAAAAAAGATAACGAGATTTTCATAAATCAAAAAATGCTTAATCAATTAAAAGAACTGAAAATTTTTTTGGTATCCCTTACCGAGTATGTGCAGAAAGAATTGGGAACAATCGAAAATATTATAATACAAAATCTTACCCATTACGATTATTTGATTAACAATCTTTTTGATTTATCAATATTACCAAAGTCCTACATGAAAAAAACCAAATTTTACTCAGGTGATCCTACTGTTTTAGCGGCAAAATTTTTCACCGTCAGAGATATAAAAACATACATTCAGTCAAAGATAAGAGATGTCCGGGAAATCGCTTTGTATAAAGATGAAAATTTCAATAAAATACACGATAAAATAGACAAAAAAATCACTTTCTGAGAATGTCGACAACTGCTTCTTTCAAATCCTTAGCTCTTACAGGCTTGTTCAAAAAAGAAACAACTCCCATATCCTTTGTCTTCTTATAGGATTTAAACGTCCCAAAAGCTGTAATTACAATAACCTTAGCCTCCGGATCAAAATCCCGGAGCTTTTCAATAAAAGTCATACCATCCATTTCAGGCATACGCAGATCTGTGACAATAACGTGGTATTCTTTTCGCTCAGCTTTTTTTAACCCTTCTGCACCATTTTCTGCCACATCCACATCATAGCCGTCTATACGCAATACTTCGGCATAACCAAGCCTGGTATGTTCCTCATCATCAACAACCAAGATTTTATAGTCATTCACATCGCTCACCGAAGCTACCTCTCACCGTCATATTTTATTATTTCACCGTTTTGGTATAAAGGGTAAACTGTAGAAACAGAGGTTTTATAAATCAACTGCTGCCTGCCTTCATAAGTGGTTAAAAGTGTGTAATCATCAAATCCCACAAGGAGTCCTTTAATTTTCACACCATTTTTTAAAAAAGCAGTTACAGGAGATTTGGACTTTCTCACTTCGTTTAAAAAGATATCCTGCATAGGCGGCCGCATGTGCCGGGGATGTTTGCCCTGATGCATCTGGTAATAAATTTTGCTGATATACTCTACATCGATGACATTCCTTGCCGCTGCAACTGTTGCCAGATCCTGCTTATATATGCAGGTTTTTACATTGCAGTCATCGATAATGATGTTGTACTGGTCAAAACTCTCCACTTTACCCCGAAAACGCTCCTTATTGGACAAAATAAAAAGCAAAGGGACGTCTCTTGTGCGCGCATTCTGCAAATAAACAAACTCAAGCTGAGCATATAAAGACATTTTACCACCTATAAATTATCATAATATTACAAACTTTTACTTTTTTTGTCAACAAAATATCGTTATATTAACCTCTTACTTCATCAAAAACGTTATCTTTGAAAAATACTCTTATTGCAAAACATAATGCAAAGCCGGAATATAGTTATTGAGTTGTCAGCTGTATATTTTTATGATAATTGTCATTTGTAACTGAAATAATCATGAATATTTAAAGAGGAGCAAAAGATAATGAAAGTTTCCTGTAGAAAAAAAATTGCACTTAACTCAAAAAAAGAAGCAATACTTATACCTGTGTACAAAAACATGAATTCAATAAAACATTTGACCGGCAAAAGGATTGATGACGAAATTAACCGCATCATTAACTCTGATTATTTTAACTATAAAGCAAAAGAAATAAAAAGTTTCTATATGGAGATAAACAAAAAACTAAAAAAGATTTATCTGATAAATGTTCCTAAGGAACTTGAGGAGTATCGTTACTATATGGAGCTGGGAAGTAAGTTTGCAAAAATTTGCAGACAGGATAATATCCACTCATTCTCCGTTCTTTCCTTTGAAGATTTGGCGGGTGAAAAGAAGGATTTTGATCATATAAGAAGTTTTATTGAAGGTATGCATTTTGGTTTGTACGATTTCAGCAAATATAAATCCAAGAAGGAAAATTTTGAGATTGAAGAAATCGAGGTAATAACATCATCTACCAAACTAAAAAAATATATGGACAACTATGCCGAGGAGATAAAAACCCTGTTCTCATGCGTATATTCAGCCAAAGATTTAATAAACTCTCCTGCAAGCGATATAACACCGGAAACATTTTGTCGTTATGTAGCTGAGAAAATTCCTGAAAATGTAAAAGTTACTAAATATGACGAAAATCTATTAAAAGAAAACAATATGAACCTTATTTATACAGTGGGCAGCGGAAGTATCAACAAGCCAAGGCTTTTAATACTTGAATACAACGGTAATCCAGAAAGTGATAATTCTGTGGCACTGGTGGGAAAAGGAGTAACTTTCGACACAGGCGGGACCAATTTAAAACCCACTGGCAGTATTGAAACAATGAAAACAGATATGTCCGGTGCTGCAAGTATTTTTGCAGTAATAACCGCCCTTGCTAAAACTAAAACAAAAACCAATGCAATAGCCTATCTTCCTTTGGTGGAAAACTGCATCAGCCACAGCTCGTACAAACCAGGTGATATTATAACATCCTATAGCGGTAAAACTGTTGAAGTTTTGAACACTGATGCCGAAGGGAGGCTTATTATGGCTGACGCCTTAAGCCTTGCTATCGAAAAAGATCCGGAAATTGTGATAGATGTTGCTACATTAACCGGTGCCTGTGTGGTTGCGCTGGGCAGTCATTGTGCAGGTCTAATATCAAACAGGAAATTTCTTGCTAAAAACATTACAGATATTTCCTATGATGTGTCTGAAGATATATGGGAACTCCCTCTTTATGAAGGCTACACAGAGCGAATAAAAAGTAAGGTTGCTGACCTGCAGAACATAGGAAGTAAAAAACGTGAAGCAGGCACAACAATGGCCGGTCTGTTTCTGCGTGAATTTGTTGACAATTACCCCTGGATTCACCTTGATATAGCCGGGACAGCATTCCTTGAAGATGAGCATCCAATTTTTGGAACAGCAGCGACAGGTTTTGGTATTAGATTACTGTACTACTTTATAAAAAAATACTATACTTCCAAGTGACCTGTTTTCCGGCTTCTAATAAAAAACAAAAAATAAGCTGCTTTAATGCAGGTCAGGAAAGTATTGTTTTTTTCAATATAATGTCGTACACTTAATTTTAGTTACAGCAAACCAACCGGAGGTCCAAATGGATTTTAAGCAAGTTGAAGCCTTTGTATTTGTAGCAAAATATAAGTCATTCTCTAAAGCAGCAGAAAAACTGCTTCTGAGCCAGCCCACTGTATCAACACACATAAACACACTGGAAGAAGATTTGGGCGTTAAACTTTTTGACAGATTATCGAGAGAAGTTGTTCTGACTGAAGCAGGTCAGATTTTTTTTCCATATGCTGTGGACATGATGGATTTAAGGGAGCGGTCACACGAATCTGTAAAAGAATTTCTCAATGAAATAAGCGGTAACCTCCGTATAGGTGCAAGTACAATAATAGCTGAATACATAATCCCCAATTTAATCAAAGATTTCAGAGATAATTATAGCAAAACATATTTCAATTTTTCTGTAGACAATTCCCAGGCTATCATACAAAGAATTGCGGATGGAATACTTGACATAGCTCTTGTTGCCAGAAAAATTCCCAAAAAAGATTTGGAATATAAACTTTTTTTTAAAGACAGAATTGTTTTGGCTGTATATCCGGATCATCCGCTGTATAAACGTGATAATATCTTTCTTGAAGAAATATTAGATGAGGAATTTATTATAAGAGAAGTTGGTTCAGGGACAAGAGCAGCCGTTGAACACTCATTTAAACAGAAAGGTTACGATTTCGACAGCTTAAAATCAGTAGCTACATTTTCAACTACACACTCTGTCGTACAGGCTGTCAAAAGCGGGCTGGGGATTGCTTTTGCCAGTGAAACCGCCTTGAAAAACAAAAGCTATGCAGGAGAAGTTAAAGGCATACCCATTACTGACCTCGTAGTAGAAAAAGATATTTATGTTGTATACAGTAAGAGAAGGAGCAACAAAAAATTGCTGAAACAGTTTCTTACAACTCTGCTTTCTTTTGAAATATAAATGAGCAAACTGTATCGATAAAACACACAATATGAATTATTTGGAAATGGATATAAATTCTCTAATTGAAAAAGGGCTTAGCAATTATAATATTGCAGATGTTAGGTCTGAGTCTGAATATATGCATGACCATATCCCCTCAGCAGTCAATATCCCATTATTAAACGATACTGAGCGAAGTATCATAGGCACAATCTATAAAAAACAGGGACCGAAAGCTGCAAGAATAAAAGGTGTTGAAATAGTGTCACCAAAATTACCCGATTTCATAAACAAATTTTCAAAATATAACGACAAACCTATCGTGCTTTACTGCTGGCGAGGGGGGCTTAGAAGTGAATCAGCGTTAACTTTTCTAAAATTAGCCGGCTTTGATAAGGTATACAGACTAACAGGCGGATACAAAAAATTTCGGGCACTAGTAAATAATTTTTTTGGTTCAATGCCTGCGAAATTTAATCTTATTACACTGTACGGTCCCACCGGATGTGCAAAAACAGAGATTCTTGAGAAATTGAAATCAAAAATACCTGTCATCAATCTGGAAAAACATGCATTGCATAAAGGCTCCGTTTTTGGTGCAATAGGTGAGCTGCAGCAATATAATATCACTCAGAAAAGATTTGAATCAAAGATATGGTACGACATATACAAAAACAATTTTCATTCATATTTTCTAACAGAAGGGGAAAGTAAAAAAATAGGCAAAGTTGTACTGCCTGAGAATTTTTTCAAAAAAATGAAAACTGGAATTTCAGTTGTTGCTGAAGCACCAAAGAGTTTTCGAATAGATTTTACCTTAAAAACATACCGTCCCGAATTATATAAAAATGAAATTGCTGAAAGCCTGATGTATTTAAAAAGATATTTAGGCAGTTCAAAAATATCTTTACTATTGGATTTGCTAAACAAAGATAATTTTGCTGAGTTTACCAGAATACTTCTTGAAGATTATTATGACCCATTATACAATAAATCAATCCCGCCCAGGCCGGATTACAAAATTTTTTACGACTCAGTGGAAGAGGGTACAAAAAAACTGGAGAGTATCTATGAGGAAATTACTCATCTTTAGTTTGGCTTTATTTATTGCTTCGTGCAGCTCAAAAGTACAGCAAAATCCACCGTCAGCAAAATACGAAAAAGTTTCCTATGGAAAACCGTATGTTATCAGAGGTATAAAATATTATCCGATGAAAAACGTGTCGGAATTTGAACAAACAGGATATGCCTCATGGTATGGAACTGAAGAACACGGTAGCCCCACTGCCACAGGTGAAATCTATAACATGTATGCAAATACAGCAGCTCATAAGACATTACCACTGGGCAGCATGGTACATGTGAAAAACCTTGAAAACGGCAGAGAAACGGTTGTCAGGATAAACGACAGAGGCCCTTTTGTTAAAGGGCGGATAATCGATCTCTCATATTCCGGCGCAAAAAAAATGGGTATTGTAGAAAAAGGACTGGCTAAAGTAAAAATAACACTTCTCTCCGAAGAAAGGGATCATCTTGTAGTAAATGGGAAAAATATCGACTTAGGTAACAGAAAATTTGTAGTTCAGGTGGGCTCTTTTAGTATATACAGCAATGCCAGAAATCTTGCATCGAAATTTACACACAGTAATATAACAACTTTCTATAAAGATGGTACGAGATATTACAGGGTACATGTCACCGGATTTAACTCCAGGAAACAGGCTGAAAAGTTCATTCGAAAGAATAAACACAAATACCCTGGTGCTTTTGTAATGGTGCAGGATTAATTTTGCTTTCGGTATTCTTTTACAAACTCAACTATTCTTCTGCAAACATCTGCCGGAATACTGCAGTGATTTTTAATAGATTCGGCTGTAATATCATCTCGGGAGTAAATATCCGGAAATTCAGTTAATAACGCTTTTAGCCTCTTTTCACCAAGTCCCTCAATCTGCAATAGCGGAGATTTCCTATATCCTTTCAGAGCTTTCTGCCTCAAAGCCGAAATAACAAATCTGTGGGCTTCATCCCTGATATTGGCAGCGAAAAGGAGCGCTTTATCATTTCTTTTGAGTTTTACAGGATTTTTTCTGCCTGGTAAATGTATTTCTTCTATAGATTCAGCTTGTTTAAACTTTTCATCATTTTTACTCCTGCCTTTTGATATTGAACACAGGTTTGCACTCAGCCCTTTTTCCTCAAAAGCTTTAACAGCAGCGTTCAATTGCCCCTTTCCGCCATCTATTATGTACAAATCGCTGTTTTGTTCACTGCCGTCAATGATATTTTCGGCTTTTCTTGACATCACCTGGTAAATAGCTTTCACATCATCGTTGTCTACATTTCTTATATTATACTTCCTGTAATATTTTTTCACAAATCCGATATCTTTCTTCCAGTACACCGAGGCACCTATTGTCATATCTCCGGAAAGGTGCGAAATATCAACACATTGAACTGTTTCAGGTGGTTTTTTCAGAAAGAGAACGCGGGATAACCTATCCATCATCTGAATGCCCGTATCCCTGTTTTGAAGATACTTTTCAACGTGACTGACACCGTTATTTTCGGCTAAAGCAACCAACTGTTTAAATCCCTTTTGTCTTATACTTATTCTTTTACCTGAAAGCTTGGAAATGGCACTTTCAAGCAATGTCGATTTTTCTTTTTCCAAAACAGGAGAAATAAAAATTTCTTCAGGAAATTGCCTGACAACACTATAAAACTGAGCAATAAACGTAAGGCAGTCGTCATCCTGTTTTTGATTATCAATAATTTTTGTACTTAACCCAATAAGTTTCCCGTTACGAATAAAGGACATTGTAACAAAATCAATTTCTTTGTGCTTGCCAAAAACAAAGCTGTCAATATGCTTTTCAACAGGTAGAACTACTTTCTGATTTGTAAAAAGTTTGCCCAGGGCATTTAATCTGTCTCTTGTTTCAGCAGCTTCTTCAAACATAAGAGATGCTGCATAACGTTTCATTTCTGCATCCAGTGTCTCTTCCAGTTTTGAAATATTACCTCTGAAAAAGTCTTTTATCTCGCAGACAAGTTTATGGTATTCTCTATCGTTTATCAATCCGGCACATGGCCCTTTACAACGTTTAATCTGGTAATTAATGCATGTTTTCCCCTGCTTGAACCGGGAATTGCTGCAGGAGCGCAAAGGGAATACTTTAAGAATACTTTTTAGAATGCCCCGCAAATTATTTGCGTCAACAAAAGGGCCAAAATATTCTGCATTATCATCAGATGTGTCCCTGGTAAACATCACCCGGGGGAAAATCTCTTTAGTAATCTTTATATATGGATAACCCTTGGAATCTTTCAGCAGTATATTATATTTTGGTTTTTCTGTCTTTATGAGATTTGCTTCCAGCAAAAGTGCCTCGACTTCATTGGCGGTAATAATGTAATCCAGATTTCTGGCACTCTGAAGCATATGATGTGTCTTTATGGACTTATGAGAACTGTCAAAGTATGACGTTATTCTTTTTCTTAAAGATAACGCTTTACCAACATAAACAATCCTATTTTTACTGTCTTTATACAGATACACCCCAGGTTTATCGGGGATAACAGACAAATCCGGCTTTTCCAAGTTCATTCCTCCTGTTTATTAATCTTGATATAATCAAAAAATTGTAAAGTTTAAAATATAAATTATACCGGTAAAAAAGTATTATTTTACTACTTTAAAAAAACAAGATAATACTTCATCAGTTAAAAATATTTTATATCAGTGTATTACATAAGTACAAAGATATTATGAAATGCAATTCATTTTGTTGACTTTTAGCCAGATTTAACTTAATATTAAATATTAATAATGAAAAAGGAGGTACTATGAAAAGGTTAGCATTACTGACACTTGTTTTATGCTTTTCACTGGTATTTAGCTTACCCGCTTTTGCCAGAACTTTTGTAACTATCGGGACAGGCGGTGTTACAGGAGTGTATTATCCCACAGGCGGTGCTATTTCCAAAATGGTAAACAGCAAATCAGACGTATACGATATCAAAGCTACTGTTGAATCCACTGGTGGGTCTGTTTATAACATTAACGCTGTACTTTCCGGAAACCTGGAGTTTGGCATTTGCCAGTCCGACAGACAGTTTCAAGCAATTAACGGCCTGGCTGAATGGAAAAACAGAGGACCTCAGAAGGATTTGAGATCAGTGTTTTCTATTCATCCTGAGTCAGTTACACTGGTTGCTGCTGAGAAAAGCGGCATCAAATCCCCTGAAGATTTGAAAGGTAAGAAAGTCAACCTGGGCAATCCCGGTTCCGGACAGCTTCAGAACTCCAAAGATGTTCTGTCAGCCTTCGGCATGACTCCTGATGATGTTGAAGCAGCTTACGTTAAAGCTGTTGAAGCTCCTGGGCTTCTCCAGGATGAAAGACTTGATGCATTTTTCTACACTGTTGGGCACCCCGCTGGAAACATAAGTGAAGCCACATCAGGAAGAATTAAGGTGAGAATTGTCCCTGTTACCGGAGCTCCGATTGAAAAGCTAATAAAAGACAAACCTTATTACGCTATAGGAAAAATCGACATGAAACACTATCCACAGGCTGCCAATGCTGATGCAGGTATGGTGGAATCTGTCGGCGTTAAAGCTACACTTGTTACCAGAGCAAGTCTGGATGACGACATTGTATACGCAATCACTAAAGAAGTGTTTGAAAACTTTGATTCATTTAAGTCATTGCATCCTGCATATTCAGTTCTTACAAAGAAAGATATGCTCCAGGGACTGTCAGCTCCTCTGCATCCTGGTGCAGTGAAATATTACAAAGAAGCTGGCTTGCTTAAATATGCAGACCCTTCTCTTTACTGAAAATAAAAAACTCCCCTTTTATGGGGAGTTTTTTAACTGATTAACTTTTCACTTATAAGAGGAAAATATGGCAGAACTACACAAAAAATCCGCTGAAGATATACTGAAAGAAGAAACCGGGGAAATTAGATCTTTCAAACAATACGAGAAAATCTTGATTAATGTTGTAGCTCTTACCTGGGCAATTTTCCAGATGCTGCTGCCTAGCTTCTTGATGTTAAACAGTACGTGGGTTAGGTGTATACACCTGGCTTTTGCACTTGCCATGGCGTATCTGATGCTGCCCATGTTCAAATACCCCAAAAATCGTATTACCAAGTTTTTGGCTCCAATAAATAACATCTCTTTTCTGGATTATTTATTTGCAATTGCAGGAATTGTTACCGCGACATATCTGATATGGGACTGGCAGGGACTAATGTTTAGAGCTGGATTACCCAACACCAGAGATGTTGTTTTGGGTATAGTCCTAGTTATTCTGCTACTGGAAGCCACCAGGAGATCGATAGGTACTCCACTGTCAATAATAGCACTGTTGTTTTCTTTGTACGCTTTTTTTGCTGAAAGCATGCCGGGAGTTTTTGCTTTCAAAAATGTTACTTTAGAAAAATATGTCAGCCAAATATCCCTTTCCACAGAAGGTATTTTTGGCATACCGATAGGTGTTTCGGCAAATATTGTTTTCTTGTTTGTACTGATGGGTGCAATGCTTGACAGAGCGGGCGCCGGGCAGTTTTTCATAGATTTAGCTGTTTCTATGCTGGGAAGATTCAGAGGAGGGCCGGCAAAAGCTTCTGTTGTTGCAAGTGGTATGAGCGGGATGGTTTCCGGCTCAAGTATAGCAAACGTTGTAACCACGGGTACTTTTACTATTCCTCTTATGAAAAAGGTCGGCTACCCTGCTAAAAAGGCGGCAGCGATCGAAGTAGCCGCAAGCACCAACGGACAGCTTATGCCGCCTATTATGGGTGCTGCTGCCTTCATAATTGCTGAATATACAGGTCTTACCTACATACAAATTATTAAGGCTGCTGCTATACCGGCCTTTTCAGCCTACGTTGCACTTTTTTATATTACACATCTGGAAGCATGTAAGCTCGGAATCAAAGGGATGAACAAAGAAGATTTGCCTGATTTTAAAAAGACTTTTATGTCCGGTTTTCACTACTTCATTCCTATAGGCTGGTTGATTTACGAACTGGTTATTTTGAGGCATTCACCTCAGCTGGCTGCATACAACACAGTTCTTATTCTAATAATTGTCATATTATACCAAGAATTCAGAAAAGCCATATCAAGCAAATCCGGTTTCGCTGCAGGGATAAAAAACAGTCTCTATCTTATAGGCAGCGGTTTTATCACAGGCTCAAAAAATATGGTAGGAGTTGCCCTTGCTACTGCTTCTGCCGGAATTATTGTTGGTGTTGTTTCCCTTGGATTGGGTGGAATGATAACACAGATTGTAGATGTGCTTGCCCAGGGCAATATTTACCTGTTGCTAATAATAACAGCAGTTGCCAGCTTGCTTTTGGGTATGGGGCTTCCCACCACAGCCAACTATATTGTAATGGCCTCACTGACAGCACCTATAATTGTAACAGTGGGTTCAAACTACGGTTTTGAAATACCCCTGGTTGCCGCTCACCTATTTGTATTCTTTTTCGGAATACTTGCTGATGACACTCCTCCTGTCGGACTGGCTGCTTACGCTGCCTCAGCAATAGCTGATTCACCTCCGATAGCCACCGGAGTACAGGGGTTTTTATACGATATCAGGACAGCAATAATCCCTTTTATGTTCGTGTTTAACTATGATATAATACTCCATAAAATCAATACATGGCCATTCGCCCTTTTTATTTTCGCCATGACGTTAATGGGTTCTTTGATTTTCTCAAGTGCCGTACAGGGATGGTTTCTGACCAAAAATAAAATTTACGAACTCCCTTTTTTGTTAGCCTCAAGTTTGCTGTTTTTCAGGCCTGGAATTGCAACGGATATTTTTAACTTTAATGATGAATTGAAATACTATTTTTACGGTCTTGCTTTTGCAATTTTACTTATTGTTGTTGTAAGTCAGAGAATTAGGATAAGACTCGGCGCACCAACCTAAAAAATAGAGTCCCGTTTCTTATCGGGACTCTACTTTTTTGTAACATGTACGCTGATCGGTGATTTCTTAAGTATTTTTTCTGCAGTACTACCCATTACAAACTTTTTTAAACCGCTTCTCCCATGGGAACCAATAACAATAAGATCATATGTCCCTTTTCCAACCTCAATCAAGCATTCTTCAGATGGTATCCCTCGCCTCAAAATCTTTTTATAATCAACATCTCTTACTTCGGGGATTCTGGCGTCCATCTTTTCAAATAGGCTTTCAGTTTCCTCATCAATTCTTTTTCTGATTGACTCATAGACTTTGCTGGAAATATAGGTACTCAGTTTACTTTCATCATGAATAACATGAAGTATATACAGTTTGGCATTCAGATGTTTTGCCATAATACTTGCTGACTTTACAGCATGATCTGAATCCTGTGAAAAATCAGTCATTACAAGTATATTATTATAAATACTCATTTAAACACCTCGTTTTTTTCTATTATACCATATATACATTGTTTTTTTACACGTAAAAATGTATATCTCTCACTTTACTTATGCTTTCGTAAAATAATTTTAACTCATCCGAATTTTCAACTACTGTGGTTAAGCTAAAACTGACGTATTTACTGTTTCTGCTCTTTCTTTCCGACTGTTCCCAGTTTCTGTCGTCAGTCTTCAGGCTGTTCACATCTTTTCTGAAGATATCAGTATCCTTTCCAATTATTTTGAAAGTATAAATCGACGGAAATTCCATTAAATCATCAAAGTTCCCTGCCAAGTCAACCTCCTTTTTTTACTGTTAACGTTATCCCGTTATAGTCCTCCACTACCGCCTTCTCCCCTTTTACAAGGGTGTCATCGGAGGTAATATTCCAGATTTCCCCATTAACAAACATTTTGCCTTCACCGTCGGAAAATTCAATAACTTTACCCTCCATACCTTTCAGTTTTTCCATTCCGGCGGAGGGTTTTCTTTTAAAATCTTTAATTACAAGCCTACCTATTATCACTGCCAAAGCTATAACTACAAAAACAATAGCAATAATCACCCACATGGATACACCAATCCCCACACTGTTCTCTCTGTCAAACAACAAATATAGTCCGAACACCAATGAAACGATTGACGCCAGTGTAAATAAACCAAAACTTGGGATAAAAATCTCCAGAATAAGTAACGTCACCCCGAGCAAAACAAGCAGCAGGCTTAAATAGTTTATCGGAATTATATTAATACCAAAAAGGAAAAGAATTATTGCAACAGCACCCAGGCTGGCAAAGATAAAAGTCCCCGGCATCTGAAACTCAAGAATAATAGCCAAAACACCAATCATAAGCAGCAATACCAGAATATTGGGATCACTTAGAAAAAAAGCGATTTTCTGCATAGTAGAAGGCTCTATTCTTTCCATTGCAATATTATTCCCAAGCCCTAATTCCTTACGGGCACTTTCTAAAACTTCCTCAACAGAATTATCCACAGAATCTATTATATTTTTCTCCAATGCCTGGGATGATGTCAAACTTATTGATTCTGTAACCATTTTTTCAGCGATATCACCGTTTCTGTTGCGTTTTTCAGATATAGACCGAATAAAAGCAACAGTGTCGTTGAGAACTTTTTCAGACATATTCCCTTCCAAATCCTCACCTGTAATATTTACAGGATGCGCCGCACCTATGTTACTGCCATCCGCCATTGAAGCATAATGGGATGCAAGCACAATAAACGTCCCCGCAGAACCGGCCCTTGCCCCCTGGGGTGCAACATGTGTTATTACTGGAATGTCAGATTCAAGGATTATTTGAACAATTTTTCTTGTGGCACCAAGAAGCCCGCCTGGTGTATCCAGCTCTATAACAAGAGCTGCGTTTTCCTTCTCCGCCTTGTCCAAAGCATTTGAGATATATTTATGCGTATATCCTGTTATCACACCGTCTATTTTTAACACTAAAGCTTTACTGATATCATCCTGACTGTAAACATTCACAAGCATCAGACAAAAAACAACCAATACAATAAATAATTTTTTCATAATTCTCCTTCATTTCAAGTATCTTGTTTTTGCAATCACATATTGATTACAGCATGTATTTTTATAAAGTCAAGTCTCAGTTTTGGCTTTGATTTTTATTTCGTTTTATGGTTATATAGTCACGTTATTATGGAGGTGAATTTTGAATGTTTCAATAATTGGAGCCACCGGTTATACAGGTTTTGAGTTAGTAAAAATAATCAGCAGGCACCCTTATTTAGAGCTTTCCTACCTTACGAGTGACTCTGCTTACGGCAAAAAATATAGCGATATATATCCGGAATTAAGAGATATAGTTGACAATAAAATAGTTGCCAATGACTGGGAAAAAATAAGCCAAAAATCAGACATTGTCTTTTTATGCCTGCCCCATAGTGCATCTCAGGAAGCTGTTCATTTTTTCTATAAAAAGGATAAACTTGTTATAGATTTAAGTGCTGATTTTAGAATCCAGGATAAGAAACTTTATGAAGAAACCTACAATGTGGAACACAGCTATTTTGACCTGTTGGATAAAGCTGTATACGGAATTCCAGAGATCTATAGGGAGGATATTGTCTCAAGCAGGTTGATTGCAAATCCCGGCTGTTACCCCATATCTGTTTTACTCCCTCTTTACCCATTAATCAAAAATAAGCTTATTGATACTGAAAATATTATTGCAGACTGCAAATCGGGAGTTAGCGGTGCCGGTAAAAAACTTTCTGAGAAAACACATTTTTGCGAAGTAAGCAATGACTTTAAACCTTACAGTATTTTCAGCCACCGACATAGTCCGGAAATAAACTTCCACCTTCAGAAATTAAACAAAGATACCGATATTATTTTCACACCGCATTTACTTCCGGTAATCCGTGGGATAGAATCCACTATTTACTGCAAAAGCAATGCAACGGAAGATGACATCAGAAATACACTCAGTGATTTTTACTCAGATTCCCCCTTTGTCAGAATTATGAAAAAAAATGAAGTCCCCCGTCTGTCAGGTGTAACCCATACTAATTTTGCAGATATAGGTATTTTTAAACAAAATAGTACGCTTATACTTGCCAGCTGTATAGATAACCTGCTGAAAGGTGCAAGTGGAAACGCTGTTCAAAATGTAAACATTATAATGAATTTCCCGGAAGAAACAGGATTAATTTAGATTACAGGTGATATATGAATAAAATAAAAAATGCAGGAATATGTGCCCCTTTAGGCTTTTCCTCTGCTGGAATATCGGCAGATATAAAAGACAACGGTAGTGATCAGCCTGATTTTGGAGTACTCACATCGATGGCGCCGTGTGAAGCAGCAGGTGTTTTTACAAAAAACAGAGTAAAAGCTGCACCACTGATTTTTGCAATGGATAAGCTGGAAAAAGGTACTAAAATAAACGGAATACTTGTAAACAGTGGTAATGCTAATGCCTGTACAGGCAAAAAGGGTTTGGAAAACTGCAGGCTTTTAACCGAAGAAGCGGAAAAAATACTGGGCGTAGACAGCGGCACAATACTAATATCTTCCACCGGTGTGATAGGAGAACAACTGCCTGTCACAAAAATGAAAGTTGCCATGCGAAATTTTCCGGATATTCTTGCCGGCTATGACGATGATTTCGCAAAAGCCATACTGACAACAGATACTTGCATAAAGCGTCTGGCATTATTAGTGGAAACGGAGGCAGGAGCGTACGTAATCGGTGGTGTTGCCAAAGGTTCCGGCATGATTGCTCCGGATATGGCCACAATGCTTTCTTTTATAACAACGGATGCAATGATTTCGAAAAATAACTTACAGGCGTGCCTCAAAAAATCTGTAGAAAAATCTTTTAACAGCATTACAGTTGATGGTGATATGAGTACCAATGATTCAGTTTTTATTTTCGCCAACGGTATGAGCGGGATAAACATCAATAATGAAAAATATTTAGAGCAATTTCAGCAGTCACTGGACTATCTTTGTCTGGAGCTGGCAAAAATGATTGTAATGGACGGTGAAGGCGCCACAAAATTTGTTGAAATCAATATCAAGGGTGCTTTAAACAAAGATGAGGCAAAAAGATGTGGCATGAAGATAGCAAATTCCCCCCTTGTTAAAACAATGTTTTTCGGGGAAGATCCAAACTGGGGAAGGCTTTTGGCATGTATTGGTGCAAGTTTTGTCGAAATGAAGGAAGACAAAGTGGAAATATATTTTGACACTTTGAAATATGTGGAAAACGGCCTGCTGATTGATAAAACTCTGGAAGAAGAAGCTGCCAGGATAATGCAAAAGAAATCTTTTGCCATTACCATTAATCTTAACATTGGAAAAGCAGCACATACTGTCTATACTTCTGATTTGAGTTATGATTATGTCAAAATCAATGCTGACTACAGAACATAAAAAAGGCAGCCAGTGGGCTGCCTTTTAATGGGGAATTTACTCTATCTCACATTTACCGCTTGAATAATCCACATGAGCATCCAGATAGTAAAGTCTGTCCATCTGTTTGTAACCGCACATATCCTGTAAAGCGTAATACATTTCACTTGACCTGCCGCCGGCTGAGCACATAAATACAATATTTCCGTCTTCCGGGAGTTTGTTAATAACTGCATCACATCCTTTTTTGTAAACATCATTTACATGAATGTTGATAGCACCTTTAACATGCCCCTGTTTGAATTCCTCAGGGCTTCTAACATCTACAATGTGAATGTTATCAGATCTTTTATCGATCAAGGTTTTAAAGTATTCTTTATCAACGGTACCTTCTTCTTTACCCTCTTTCAGTGCTCCCGTTTCATCTTTTTTTACCGATTTTTCAATTGTACCACCGGTTTTTGTGGTGGGGTGACCATTCTTTTTCCAGCCGGGCAAGCCTGCAGAATAATTATAAACATTTTCATAACCGTATTCACTGACCAGTATGCCTGAAACAGTATGGGATTTTACACATTCAAAGCCGCCGCAGAAAACAACAACAGCATCTTTTTTGTCAACAGGGAGCTTATCAAGATACTTCTGCCTCTGATTTTTCATGAACTTGAATTTTGTGTCCGGAATACTTACAGCCTCTGGAATTGTTTCATCCTCAAATTTTCTTATCGGTCTTGCATCCACAAAAGTAGCATTTTCTTTGTAAAGTTTCACTGCATAGTCATCTGAAATTTCAACATAAGATTTTTTCGACCAATCGGGCATCCCTGCCAAATACACTTTGACATTTTTGTACCCTTTTTCCTTAAGCATCTTTGCTACATGATAACTTTTTACACAATTGAAGCCGCCGCAGTAAACTATTATCTCAGTAGATTTTGTAACACCTGTCAAAGATTCCAGTCTCGGATAGTGCTCATTGAACTGATTGTCGTGAATATTAATTGCCCCCGGAATATGTCCTGACTCGTATTTTCTGCCGGGTCTGGCATCGATGATAACAACTTCTTCAAAATTCCTGAGTCCTTTGCCCACTTTGCCCTTAACATATTCAAAATCAACCAACTGAAAACCCGCTGCTTCTACTTTTTCCTTTACACTCATTGTTTTTGCAGGCTCTGCAGCTCTTTGCGGAACTGCACAACCGGCTATTAATAAAACAAATAGCAAGGATGGTAAAATAAAAAGTTTCTTGAAATTCCTGAGCATACATGTACCTCCCATTATTTTTATAAAATAATTATGACAAAAGAATAAAACCTGTCAATACTATTTTCAAGTCAAAAATCATTAGCTATCAGAATATTATCCAAATACACATATTTTATATACAAAAAAAAGAAATATTCTGAACTATTGATATTGAAAAAACATATATATTTTCTATTCATCACAGAAATATACTAACCTGTTTAATAAATAGTAAAATTTGTAATGTTTAAAATGTTCAGTTCTTTTTATACTTTGAGACCTTTGCATAACCCCATAACTGTCACCCTGTAGCATCTGAGCATAGCGAAGATGAATTTGTATAAACAACCACTTGTTTCAGGGTCTTGTATATTATTGATAAAAATAGATTCCGAAACAAGTTCGGAATGACCATTTGTATTTATTCAAAGGTCTCTGTTCTAAGTTTAGTAAAGTGGTAGCTGGTGAAATTTATCGGTTATTGGGAAAGTAGAGAAGTAGTGAAGTAGAGAAGTAGAGAAGTAGAGAAGTAGTGAAGTAGAGAAGTAGAGAAGTAGTGAAGTAGTGAAATGGTGAGGTGGTGAGTTAGAGAGATCGGGGAAAGGGCATAATTATGCCCTTAATACAAATTTATCCCGTAGTTTTTTTCAGTATCTCTTTAATTTTTGCTACAGTGGGCAGCGGTTTGCCTTCATGAACCACCACTTCATCCACAACAAGCCCAGGTGTGGCCATAATATATTTGCTTATTTCGGAAATGTCTTTTACATACTCCACATAAGCATCGCTCATACCAAGCTCTTCTACTGCTGCAAGTGTAGACTTATGCAGTGTTTCACAGTTTTTGCAGCCCGGACCTAATACTTTAATTTTCATAATTTCCTCCTTTTTTAATATATGTAAGGTTTAGTCTGTGTAGTCTTTTCAGTATACTGCTTCAAATCTTTAGCCTCAGAATGTTCCGTAAATTACGCCCGCTATTGTAGACATAACAACAACATGTATAACATAAACAACCGTTTTCCGGGTTCCGATGACACTTCTTATCACCAGCATATTGGGCAAACTGAGTGACGGGCCTGCCAACAGTAAGGCAAGAGCGGGACCTTTACCCATACCGGAGCCGATAAGACCTTGCAGAATAGGTATTTCTGTGAGGGTTGCAAAGTACATGAATGCTCCGACAACAGAAGCAAAAAAGTTGGCAAACAAACTGTTGCCCCCGACAAGTCCTTCCACATATTGTGATGGTATTATACCTTCATGCTCCGGGCGACCGAGGAGAAAACCGGCTACAATGACACCGATGAAAAGAAGGGGCAAAATCTGTTTTGAAAATCCCCACGTTTCATCCAGCCAGGTAACTCTTTTTTCCTTATCCATTCCTGTAAATGCTATTATTATAACAACAGCTAATGAAATTGCTGTAAAAGACCATTTATAGTCAAAAATCAAGGCAAAAAAGCTGCCGCTTGATGCCGGTTTAGCCCATGTTGCAAATATCAAAACACCTATGAGCGCAATAAAAAATATAAATGTCTGCACCGGATGTCCGTCCTCGGTGGCCATTTCGCGCCTTGGTGGGCTATCATGCCTTTCTTTCTCATCATCTCTGAAAATAAAAGCCATTGATAATCCTATAATTATTGCAAACACTATAGCACCGATTGCTCTGGCAAGCCCCATCTCAAAACCTAAAACCCTTGCAGTTAACACAATTGCCAGAATATTTATAGCAGGTCCGGAATAAACAAAAGCCACTGCAGGTCCAAGTCCGGCCCCTCTGGAATATATACCGGCAAAAAGAGGGAGGATTGTACAGGAACAAACAGCCAGTATAGCTCCGGATACTGATGCAACTGAATAGGAAACTATTTTTTTTGCTTCAGCTCCGAAATATTTTATTACAGATGCCTGAGAAATAGTGGCGCTCATAGCTCCGGCAATAAAAAGAGCAGGCACAAGGCAGGTAAGTGTATGCTCCCTGACATATTCCTGCAGCATGAAAAATCCTTCCAAAATTGCCCCGGAAACTGACGGCGTATCAAAATCCACAAAATAAACGTAGACAAAAATAAGTAAAATAGTTAAAAATTTGTTTCTTTCTTTCATCAGCGTCCCTTGCTGTTTTAATATCTGGAAAAGAATAATATGTTTTCATTATATAGATGTCAAATATATTTTTATATATAACGAAATATACAGATTATTTTTACTTGTATGTTTATTTGATTATTATATCACGGTGTCTCCCCCTATTTTAGGGGAGAGTAAGAGGGGGTACATTTATTGACAAACAACGTCAGAGATTTCTCCGCTCCACCAGTCACATAAATACTTATGTGACCGCTTCCGGTCGAAATGACAGTTTTTTGTCACCTCGAGCGGAGTCGAGAGGTCTCATTGCCAAACATCGATAGAGATCTTTCCACTCCACTCCGTTAGATGACAGAAAACTGTCTATCAGCGAAACTGATATTTAACAGGGGCGAGCAAAGCAGAAAGATTTTACTTTAAATAATTTCTGCGAATCTGCTTAGTAAATTATTTCCCAGCTAAAAAAGTATGCTTATAGGTTATGAAGTTGTTTTGCATTTAACGTGGCAAACGCCCTGTATAGTGTTCACGGCAAAGGGGAAATATTTATCCTTAAGTTTTAAAGCCACATGTACCAAACCGATCAGCACCGGCACTTCCACAAGCGGCCCTATGACAGCTGCAAAAGCCTGCCCGGAATTAATGCCGAAAACAGATATCGCCACGGCAATAGCAAGCTCAAAGTTGTTGGAAGCTGCAGTGAAGCTCAGAGTCGTTGTTTGTTCATATGTTGCGCCGATTTTGTATGACATAAAAAAAGAAAAGAGGAACATAATCACAAAATACAGTAATAACGGAATTGCAATTCTGATTACATCAAACGGAAGCTTTATGATGTACTCCCCTTTGAAAGAAAACATCACAAATATTGTAAAAAGCAGAAAGACCAGAGTTAAAGGGCTTATTTTCGGGATAAAAGTGTTTTCGTAAGCTTCTTTTCCCCAGACTTTTAGTCCGATAATTCTGGATAAAATTCCCGCAATAAAAGGAATACCAAGGTAAATAAAAACACTTTTGGCAATCTGCGGCATTGAAATATCCACAATTGTACCTTCAAAACCGAACAGGGCAGGCAGAAATGTTATAAAAACATATGCATATACTGTAAAAAACAATACCTGAAATACCGAATTAAAAGCCACCAATCCCGCGCAGTATTCCGTGTCACCTTTTGCAAGGTCATTCCAGACAATGACCATCGCAATGCAGCGGGCAAGTCCGATAAGAATGAGGCCTGTCATATATTCATTGTACCCTGACAGAAAAGTCACAGCTAATAAAAACATTAATATCGGTCCGACTATCCAGTTTTGCACCAACGACAAAGCCAGCACCTTCACATTTTTAAAAACATGAGCCAGCTCTTCATATTTTACTTTTGCAAGGGGAGGATACATCATCAGAATGAGACCTATTGCAATGGGTATGTTCGTAGTTCCCGCACTCAGTTTATCTATTGTATCGGCAATCCCAGGGAGAAAATAACCGGAGGATACACCCACTATCATCGCCAGAAATATCCACAACGTTAAAAATCTGTCCAGAACACTCATCTTTTTTGCAACGGATTCTTTAGCCATAATATCCTCCTGAATCAAATAATTTTGGATAATTCGTTTTTTATATAATTTTTTATTTCATCTCGGACTTTTCTGAATTGCCCGAGTATCTCTTCTTCGTTTCCCCTTGCCAAAGCAGGGTCTTCAAAACCCTTATGTATTATCTGCGCTTTTTTTAAATACATAGGGCACGTTTCGCCTGCATGACCACAGACGGTAACAACCACATCAAAATCAATTTCGTTTACATCATTCAGTGTCTTTGAATAATGTCCCTTCATATCGTAACCATCCTCTTTCATCACTTTCAGCATATAGGGGTTGAGTCCGTGTTTCTCCAGTCCGGCCGAGAATACATTACAGTTTTCCAGATAATTTTTCCCATAGACTTCAGCCATCTGACTCCTGCACGAATTACCCGTGCATAAAAACAACAGATTTTTGGTAATTGTCATTTGATTCCCCTGAAACAAATTTAAAAGTATAAGTGCAGATATAAGATTATTTTGCAAAAGTCAATCATGTTTTTATCGATATCGAAATGTAGTCAAATTCTATTTGTTACAAATTAAAATTGACAACATTTTCCATTGCTATATCTTAGGCTTATGAACAGAAGAATTTTCCTCAGATATCTTTTTGTGAGCGGAGCTTTCTTTGTATCCAGCAGAATGAGAGCTTTAGCTGCTTTCGGTGATTTTATCAATCCATGGAGGATAAGGACTGTTGAAGGGAGTACACCTGAAATAGATATGGACAAGTTTTCGCTCTCCGTTACCGGTTTGGTGGAAGAAAGGCGGAAATTCGCATATTCCGATCTGGAAAATTTGACAGACACTTCTTACCGTGAGGATTTTAACTGTGTTGAAGGCTGGAGTGTACCGGATCTTCAATGGGAAGGTGTCAGTCTTAATAAAATAATAGAAATTGTTAAGCCCTATAAAAAGGCAAAATATATTAATTTTTACTGTTATGGTAATAAATATACCGAATCCATTCCTATCTCAGAGGTTAAAGACAGATATATTCTGGCGTTAAAAGTCAACGGTGAAAAGCTGGAGCCAAAGCACGGATTTCCCGTGAGGCTTTTCTATCCGGACAGATACGGTTATAAAAGCGCGAAGTGGATAAAAAAGGTAGAATTTTCTGATATAAAAGTTTCCGGTTTTTGGACAAAAAGAGGCTATTCTTACGACGGTAAAATTTCACTGTAAGCAGAAACGCATATATATTTGTTATATAAGAATATATCAAATATGTCATCTCGACCTAAACGGCGTGGAGTGGAGAGATCTCTTTTACTTAATCCTATATGCTAAATAAATATGCAATTATACTTAATATCACCGTACAAATGCCGCATTATGTCAAAAGTTATATGGAAGTCGCTTCGTATATTTTTCTGAAGGTGTTTTTATAACCTCGACAGGGGAAATAAAAACATTACTTGATTCTGAAAGCTTAATTTATACAGATGATGACCCCTTTGAAGAGGAGTCTAAAGAAATTGAGGAGAATCGGAATGATTATTTTGAGTTTGAGGGGCCAACCTCTTATATAGATTTTAAAATTATGGAAGATTTTGTCGAAACAATAGAGGATAAACAACTACAGGAGCTTTTGATAAATGCATTCAATAGACCCAAACCCTTCAGAAACTTCAAATTACAAATTGATAATTTCGGTGATTATAGACAAAAATGGTTTGATTTTAAACAAATGCGATATATTCAATGGGTGAGACCTTTGCACAACTCTATTTAGTCATGCTGTAGCAGCAACTAAAGTTGCTAAATTGGATGTTTAACAACATATTTACCAGTCTAAACGACTGGTGCTAGACGAAGTCAATTATTTATTTC
>Ga0182237_100099_pt1 | contig 35125 bp, 30 predicted proteins | sample hydfratesGB_TF_B_FD_132457 | JGI IMG/M metagenome (GOLD analysis project Ga0182237, IMG submission 132457) | Subsurface microbial communities from deep shales in Ohio, USA - hydraulic fracturing test GB_TF_B | ecosystem: Environmental > Aquatic > Deep subsurface > Shale gas/oil reservoir >... | reverse complement strand
CTCAAAGTTTTCTTTTAAATCTTCACCGTACATATTTACGTACTTTCTTACCATTTCCATATTGCTATGGCCCAGGATTTTCTGCAGCCTAAAGATATCACCACCGTTCTTAATCCACCTTTTGGCAAAGGTATGGCGGTATAAATGGATAGAAGTTTTATCTACTCCTCGTTTCTGATTATAGGTAGGAATAGCAGAACTAATCCCCTCTGCAGTTAACTTCTCACCATAAATGGAACAGAAAAGATACTGGTCTTTATCCTGATTTAAAAATGTCAGATACTCCTGTAGGATTACTATCAGCGATTTTGCTATGGGAATTATTCGCTGCTTTTTATTCTTAACCTCTCGGAGGACTACATAGCCATCATTTAGATCAAGATCACCAACCTTAATATTTCTAACAGTTCTTGAACGATTCCCAGTAGCTAGAAGCCAGTTTGTTAATACCCAGTTTCTGTACTCTGCAAAACCACAGCTTTTAATATTTGGCTTTTTTAATAGCCTTCTTAACTCTCCATCTGTATAGGTCATTTTAATCTTTTCTGTTTTTCTTAGCATCTTGATCTTGAAACTTTTTAAATATCCCAAATCCATACAGTGATATAAAAAAGCCCTCACTGCTTTTAAATATGTGTTAATTGATGTATTTCTACAATCTCCCTCTTTGAGAAATAAAATATACTCTGTAATAACCTCACTACTGACTTGACTGATTAAAATAAGATCATTTTCTTCTAAAAAATCATTGAATCTTCTGAAATTATAATCGTAGTACTCAAGTGTTTTTTCACTAAGATCTTTCGCCTTGCAAAACTTAATAAATTTTTCATAAGCCTCTTCCACGGTCATCCGATCACTGTGTTTAATTAGATTCATTTTAGGCATAAAAAAATCCCTCCGATTCTTTAAATTCGGAAGGTTAATTGCAGCGTTTTATTATGTTATTTTCACCCTAAAAGTCAAAAGGCTTGAAAGCCTGTATTTTTTGGAAATCCCCGTCATTACGGGCTTTACACGTCGAACCCCTAGCCTACTGATCCGTAGTCAATCGCTCTATCCAGTTGAGCTACGGGCGCACATTAAGATTATTTCAGACGACGATTATTATTATAACAGCATACAGGGGTCTCGTCAAGGACTTTTTGAAATAAATTAGCACTGATTGAACTGACAGCCGTTGTGAGCTGTTATGAATTAGAATCGAGATAGTTTGACAATAATTAGAAAGGTAAATCGTCAGAAAAAAAGTCGTTCTGATAAGCTTCATCTTCATCAAATTCATCAAAATATTCTTCGTACTCTTCTTCTGTCATTGATGCAATTTTTTCCACCAGTTGATCATCTTCTTTTCTTATTCTTTTTAATTCCTCAAATTCTTCTATAACTGATTTCGCCGCTTCCCGTACCCTTTTAGAATCATCATTCAAATATTTATCAAGCTGCTTTTTATTATTTTTAGATAAGTTCATAAAACGAGTCATGCCGTAAATTTTATTGATTTTTATTTGTTCATCCTGCTCTTCCGATGATTTTTTAGAACATTTCTTGCATATATGTCGGCTGTGGCCTTTGCCAGAGAACTTTTCATTAGGAAGTACACTGGCACACACTACACAGTAATGACCATTTCTTTTTTTGCCCATTAGTTATTCAACTCCTTATAGAGATTATCAATTTTGATTTCCCCATACATTTTTAAACACTCCTTCATGAAAAATTATCCAAAATATAATCTATTTATAATATTCATCATTAAGTCTAAAAAACCTTTTAATATTTTTGAAAAAGTGCAGCGATCTCTTTCCCTTAAATTATTCTTCATTCAAATTCAGATAAAGATCAATAATGATTGCTGTAAAAAGGTTGACGATTCACTTCTATTTCAGATAATCTCAAATTGTTATTAAAAAATCGATAATTTTAACTTGCAAAAGCAAAGTCCTTAATTTAGATAGTGATAGGCTGCAGTTTTAACTTGCTTTTCGCATTAGTACTACACTATTACTAACTATAAATAAGTTCCATTATCTTATTTAAAACACCTCTCGGATTCCGAATAAACTCTGAATAAGAAAATTTCAGCTGATTTTCTTTTAGTTCTACCTGCAGTTTATCTTCTTTAAGTTTGATTTTCGCTTTTCCAACTCTAAACCCTTCAATTTTTTGGATTTGATCCAGAGTATCATTTTTTAATTGTAGCTTAATATCTTCCTTAAGTCTCTTTAATTCCAGCCAGAGCCGCCATTCTTTTAAAGAACGAATGCTTAGCTCAGTTAGAGTATCGGCCTTTTTAAGCAGCATTAGATTTGAATAAATATGACTGCCGCTGACTCCATAACCTTCGGATTTAATTTTTTTGCCGAGCTGCTGCCAGCTTTCAACCTCGAAAAGCAGATAATTCTGACCAGTATTTCTGCGGCTGGAAGGAAAATCTATTTCTTCTCTTTCAACAATCTTTTTATTTTTAATCCTGCCGTAATAACGGACACCGCTCTGCTCTCCAAATTTTGCTTTACTCTGAAAGATTGCCACATATTCTAAATTATGATTTAAAACTGATTGCTGTAAAGGTAAATAGTAGAGATTATTGTCCAGTAAATACTCAAACTGCTTTTTACTGCGCAGAGATCCAAGCAGAAGGTCAACCTTAAATTCAGGCTGAGGTCTAAATTCATCTGCAGCAGCAGGCATCAGGTTGCGGTCAAAATTACTTTGAGCTGATTCGTCAATAATATTTTCTAAAAAATCAGCCAGTAGTTCTGTGCTGCCGGGCAAAAAAGGAAAAGCTCCAATATTGACCTGCTCAATACTCTGATAGAATTTATGTTCTTTAAATCTTTTTTCTTGATCACGATAGGGAAAGAGTACATAAGCTCCGACCATTGTTCTCCGGTAGTCTTCTCCCATTTCTGCTGCTACGGCATCCCGATAGCGGTGCATGGTGTTGATATCTGACTCTTCCGGACCGGGAATCCCCTCGTATCTGTCACCATATCTAGTTCCCTCTTCTGCGGTATTGAGCCGATATTTAGCATCAAAAATGAATTTATACTGGTGTTCAGAATCATTTTTACTTAAGGATAGAATATTATCCGGCTTCTGATTGGTGGTGATTCCATCTCCACTTGATCTATTGTAGCTTAAAGTAAATTTCTCACCGGTAATTGGATTCTGATATTCGACTTCAGCCGCTGCTCCCTGAGAAAGGGTAACATTGATCCCGCTATAATCTAAATCAATAATATTATTTTTAATCATCTTATATTTATCCTGGAGCAGGCTGTTTAACTTAAGAAATGTCCAGTATTCATAGAGCTGCCAAAGCTGCTTAATTGAAAGCCGAAAGATATCTCCGTTGAGAGAAAGACCTTTTAAAAGCATTAAGTAGTATTTATATAATTCCTTGTAGCCAGGAGCCATCTGCAGCACTAGAGAAATGGAATCTATTTTCTGCAGTTCACCAACTTCAGCTAGAAATGAATGTTTAAGTTTTAATTTAAGTTTTCTGATCATTTTATCAATTTCATCCAGCAAATTTTGATCCGGATTTGTTTTGGCTTTAGAGTAATTTATTTTAAAATGTTTCAGCCTTTTGATCAATTCTGAAAAACTCCACTTGATAAATTTATTTTCAAAATTGTCATAGCTCAGCTTCTTTTCCACCGCCAGCATCTTTTCCGGCAGCTTAAGCTCCTGATCATAATGACGGCTGTTTTTATTTAACCACTTAAGGCTCTGCCTGCCGACCTTTTTGACCCTGGAAGCAGGTCGAACATTCCTCTTTCTAATAATCTGATGGTGAGGTGACTCTTCTATTCTCTTTAGAGCTTTAAATAAGTCTTCAAAGATATTTTCAATTATCGCAAAAAACTCAGCTTCGGTTATATCCTGCTCTTCAGAAATCTTCATTTCCTGATAGGTCTTTCTTAAAAAATCATAGGCTAAATTATACACTTCCTTATTTACTTCTTCTAAAAGCTGATTGTAATCCTGCTGGTAGTCAATCTTGCTCGGAAAAACCTCCAGTTTGAGGGTTAAAATCACCTGAGAGTTACTGCGAATTTCAAATTCAGAATAGCCGATATCACTGCCAAAATTGATGCTGCCGTAAAGTACATTGGGCTTGTCATTTGGATGTGAGAGCGATTCTCTGATTTCCCGATTAGGATGGTAGAGCTCAATCGGCTTTTCTGCTTCTATGTGAAAATCATAATTTTGATATTCAAAAAAGAGGGGGTAGCTTTTTATAGAGTTAAACTGGCTCAATTTGAGCTGATCTATTTCCGGATCGTGATATTTAAAATCCAATCTTTTTTCTAAAATTGAGCTGAAGCTGTAGGAAGCCTGAGCCTTATTTTTCTCCGGAAATTTCTTTTCGTGATCAGGATGAAGAGGCTTACCCTTGATATTTAGAGAAAATTTATCATTTTTAATTGTAATTAGATCTATCTTTTTTACTGCCATTTTATCACCTTAATATAGTTGATATTTCATCTAATAATTTTATATACTTAATTCATTTAAATTTATTTTCTGTATTTCAGTCCAAACTATAACCAGTAAGATGTAAAACCATCTTCTTCAAATTTCCTCAGCATATAGGTTATTTTTTCTGCAGATTCCGGATATTTAAAATCCTCTTTCTCTGCCTGATAATAGTTCCAGATTTTTGCAGACAGCTGCCCATTTTCTTTGCTGAAGCTAGCTCCACTGAAGAAATCAAATAATTCCAACAAAATTTCCTTAATAACAGCTGAACTACCCTGAATCCTGGGTAATACCTTCTGCAGTATTTCTTTATCGAAGGCAGTGTTTTCAGCCAGCAGTTCTTTCTCCAGAGCTTCAACAACATAAAAGTTGATCTCATCTCTAATTCTGTAGCCGACCTGCAGATTTGCCTTTTTAAGTATCTGATTTAGTCTTTCCAGCTCTTCAGTTATTCTTCTAACTTCATCTTTTTTAGCAGGCAGCAGATCTTTTAAATTTAGATACTCAGTTTTCAGAAATTGATTATTTACCTTTAAGCTCTGAGCCTGCACTGAATAATCTTCCTTCAAAAAGGCTGTTAAATCGATCTGATTGAATTCAATTGTATTTGCTCTATCTAATACCTTTTTGCTGAATGGATGAGTTGTTTCATCCATATTAACTGTTCCAATGAGATAGAGATTGTCCGGGATATGTAGATTAGAGTATTTAGATTTAGAATTATTTTTGTCATTTGGATCAAAATCATTTTCATTTAGTAATCTATCTGTTTTAATCTGTTCACCATCATAATGTCGGGTTTCCATTTTTGATAAAAAATCACTAAAATAATATTCAACTCGAGCCAGGTTCATTTCATCAAGGCAGACTAAATAGGGATTAGCAGGATCTGCAGCAGCTTTTTTGATTGTTTCTAATATCGGACCAGGCTGAAAGTCTCCTCTAATATTGCTGTAACCTAAGAGATCTGCACTGTCATTCCAGTCGGGTTTAACTGAAATCAGCTTAAAGCGATCATTTTCTGAGCTGCAGCCGATAGCTCTAGCAAATAATTCTACCAGCTTTGTTTTACCTGTGCCTGAAATACCTGCCAGCAGGACAAAGGGTTTTGTTTTTAGAGAAAGATAGAAGTTTTCGATTAGTTTATCAGGATAGGTATAGCCCTGAGCTTTGATGTAGGTTTTAATTTGGTTTAGTTTTTCTTTGGTTGTAAGTTTATCTGATTCTGCTATCATTGGGTCCTCCTCTAAAAGAGCAAATTCTGGCCAATTAGTTTCTTTAGCTTTATTTTGAATAATCGTTAATGCTTTTTTGTTAAAATAAAATAAGTAGCCTTGATTAACTCCACCTAACTTATTGATTGGTCCTTTTTCAATATCTAATTCTACTATTTCTTGATTGAATTGGTCTAAACTAACTTCCGGTTCAAGTTTATAATAATCTGTTTTGATTAATCTACCTTCTCGATTCCAGTCATCTGCTTCCATACTTGCCGGTTTTTCTGATTTAACCGCTTCTTCCTTCACTTGACTTACATACCTTAAGGAACCATTTGCATAATGAAGAATAATATCTCCTGACTTAACTTCGGTCATTGTCTCCCAATGATACTGAGTAGTACCACCTTTGCTTTTTATTGGAGCCCAGAGTATCCCTTCATTCTTTTCTGCTTCCATAGTTTGACCTTGGTTAACCCACCAGACATTTGGATCAAATTTATCATATGTAATATCAGTCTCTTCACCTTTAATTAATTCAATTTCATATTTATTGCTGCTTTTCTTGAAAAATTTAAGTTTTGGTCTTTCCTGATCACTTCCATAACTACTATCTTCTTCAAATTTTTGATGCCAGAAAGATAATTCATCTTTTAAAACATTAGCAAAATCCTGTCTCCACATGATTCGATAGCGGTCTAAGCTTATATGTTCAAATCTAGCATAATACTCTTCATCATTATAATTAAATATAATTTCTCTATTGCCGCCTTCTGCAATATCTTCTACTTCAAAATATTTGATTATATCCTTTGGAATTCCAGTTCCATTATTATGTAGTACTGATTTATCGATAATTTTCAGAAAGATATTTTCTGAAAGTATTCTCCAGGAGTTAGAAGAATGTAATATGTCAGTCTTATTTTCTTTTTCTATTTCTTTTCTAAAATTATCTATTGAACCATATTTATCTAATACTTTTTCTAATCTACTGTTTGCTAAAGGATTGGCCCCCATGATAAAAGATTTTTTATACCCAAATTCATCTATTAATATTTTTTCTGAAGGTATATCTAAAATGTGAACATCATCTAAACAAAAGATATATTCAAAAGGAGTTCCATCACTCTCCCAAATATACTCTGCTACTTCTTGATTATGAAAACGATATTTAAAGATACCCGACATTACAATCTGGTCATCATTGTACATTAGACAAAGATCATCTTCATTCATCCTGGCCCAGACATTATCTTTATTCTTGTTATCTGGAAACCCCCAGCATTTCATTTTAGCATCAGGATAAATCGAGATTAAATCATTATATGTAGCTTCTGAAATCATATTTTTCTCATATAATTCATTGATATCAACAGAGCTTTTGATAGTTCTATTAAAATTTGTTTTTTCTCCTATTATTAGATATATTCTTCTATCATTATCAGCCATTTTTATGCTCCTTATTTAATAAGCTATTATAATTGATCATATTTTTCTTTTGAGTTATATGATTTTTTTACAGGATATTTCTTTTCATTCTTTTCTAATTTCTTTTTTACAGCTTCATCCAAATCTATATCTAGTTTATCTGCCATTAAAGTACAATAAATCAATATATCTGCTAATTCATCCTGCAGTTCTTGATAATTATTTTCTACTGTCTCTTTAGAATTGTTCCACTGGAAGAGCTCTAATAATTCAGCTGCTTCTAATGAAATAGAAATAGCCAAATCTTTTGGGTTGTGAAATTGAGACCAGTTACGGTCATCTCGAAATTTAATGATTTTTTCTATTAATTCTTTATTCATTATCTTAACTCCAATCTGATAATCAAATTATAAACTCAAATCAGTAGTTTTCTTAACTTTCTGTCCAGTAAAATGTTTAAAATCATTTATATATTTTAATTTAATATCATCCAAGTTGGAAGGAAGCTAGCTATAATCATATTCTATATTATTCAAAGGCTGGATACAACAAATCTTGTTCACGTTCTTTTTGCTTTTCTTTTTCTATAATCTGAGTAAGTTCTATTTCTTTTCTTTTAGCCCAGACTGCTATCTCCTGATTTTGATGACTTTTTAATTTTCCAAGTGCCTTAATCCTTTTTTCTATAACTACATATTTTGAACCACTCCAAGTCCAAGTTGGTGGCATGATATTTTTGCTTATTTTTTCTAAAACTTCAATTTTATCTTGAACATTGTCAATAATTAAATTCGCTAAATCTGATAATTGTAACGAATCATCTTTCTTATCTGTTTCAAATAAATCAATAAATTCAATGATATTTAAATATCTTTCTTCTTTATTTTCTTCACACCAACTAATTATTAACTGGTTGTCAATTTGATCTAAAGGATTAGCCTGAAATGACAATAAGTTTCTCCAACTATAATTGATTCGATTTTTATTTTCACTATCTTCAACAAACTGATTTAAAAAAGTTTGAGGTTGTACTTTTGCTAAAGCAGCAATAGCATAATTGTAATCAGACAAGCTAATCTTAAAATTGATAGAATTAACCTTTAATTTTTTACATATTATTTTAGCTACCGTTTTACCAGACTCATTTTTTAAAGCTCTCTTGATTATATCTGAAATTTGAAAGTCTAATCCATGATCATTTTTATTTTCAAAAGAATAATTTAAGAGAATTTGATGAGCGATATTAATTAAATTATCACTAATGTCAGCATTTTCATTAGGCACAGATAATCTACTATGAAATATCTCAATAGGAATTTGCACATTCTCAGCTTTATTTAAGATCATTTGAATAATTTCTGCTAGATCTTTTTCAGTAAAGATACCAATATTATAAGTTAAACTTTGATACTGTTCAATTGGTGCTCTGCCTAAACTCAGTGATTTTTTTAATCTAGTTACTCCTTTTTTATCAAAAATATAACTCATCTGCAAATTTGGAAATATCTCTGCTAAAACCTCATCCTCTAAAGAATTATTTAGTATTTCATTAGTTAATTTATAATTAATATCTGCAAGTCCATTTAAAAAACCTTTTAACAATTGAAGCTTACACTTCAAAACTTCTCCTTTTTTTATTTCAGATTTAAAGACTGACCATAAAAATTCGGGATCATCTGCACCTAAAGCTAAGCCCTGGCCAAAACTATTTGTATTAATAGATCTTTCAAATAACAATTTAGAGAGCAAGGATTTTAAAAGCTCAATATTACCGGCGGTTTGCACTCCCAGATTTTTGACTTTTTCATTTACTAGTTTTATTTTTTCTAAAGTTTTTAAGTCATTGTCTGCTCCATACAAATCAGCACTGTGTCTAGAAAATAAGAATAGTTTTAATTCTTCTTCTAAAGTATCAGGTTCAAGCAAACTCTTTAATTTTTTTAGTCTCTCAACAGTACTGTCATCCATTTTTTCTTGATCATATCTTAGAGTCTTATTTATACCATTTAGACCACTTCGCCAAAAATTATTTTCTCGGATTTGTTTTGTTAAAAACTCTAATTCATCATATAAGCAGATATTTCCCCAGAGATCTCTAAATCTATTCCCTAAGATTTCTTCAATTTTTCTGGATAAACTGTCATTATAATTTATAATTTCAGCAGCATATTCTAAAAGATTTTTATACCACTGTTCCACTTTTCCTCTGGTTTTTGGATAATATCCATAATCTCTATTCCCTATAAAAGGGCTAAAGTTAAATAAATACATAAAGTTATTGGTTTTAAGAGCTTCCTTAAATAAACTAAGTCCGAGATTAATTTTATTAAGTGGCTTAGACTCTAATAAATCTTTAATCATTGATAATCTTTGCTCAGATGAGGCATGAGTGCCTGATAAGTGAATATGAAAAAGAGAAAATAATAATTTGCGTACTGATTTATGATTTTTATTTCGCTTTTCATCTAAACCTAATAATATTAAAATTCTAACTGCTCTATTAAAATATTCTGCTTTATAAGAAATATAAATTAGAATTTGAGCGTATTCATAAGCATAATCATTTTCGCTGCTCAAAAACTCACTTTTTTGCTCTGAAAGATTTAACTCTTCAAATTTAAGTAAAATCCTGTCTGGGATTATAAGACTAATATTTTTTAACATCTCTATTTCTATTTTATCTAAACTTGTTAAATCAGCCAATATACCACCTTTTATAAGCCAAGAATTAGCTATCTGCTTCGCTTCTCTGGTATTATTCAAGTACGACAATCTTCTCGAAAATGATCTTAATAATCGACTTGATTTGCTGAGATTGTTACAGATAATATTTTCAGGCAAATTCTCTAATGCTCTTTTAGCTAGTCTATTTGCAATAGCATGAGGTAAGATAGCTCGCCATTGACCACGCTCTTGAATTAGACCTCTTTTTCTAAGCTGATTAATATACCTATATAATTTTAAAGCACTAAATTCTGACAAGGCCGATAAAATCTCTAATTCGTTATTTCCCCTCTCTATATTTATACTAAATGAATACACTAAAGATAGTATCTCGGCTGCTTCAAGTAAGTTATTATTTTTCTCATTTCTCTGCCTGAACAATCTATTAAATAAAACTTCATCTTTCAACTCACTAATATTATCATCTTTATTTAAAGCATTAGCTAATGCTTTAGCAATCCGACTATTGCCACCAGAAAATTCAGCAATTCTTCTAGCATCCAGTCTGCTAAAATTTTTATACTGCTTCATAATCACTTTTTCTATTAATTCATCTGAGGCAGGTTCTAGATAAAAAACTTCAGTCTCTTCAGGCAGATCTTCTCTAATATCATATTCAACTGTTAAAAGACTTATTAAACTGTTCGAGCAAATTTTTGTTAGTTTTCTATGAATATCAGGCGGACAATTATCTATAATTAAGTAAATTTTTTTATTTAAGGCGATTAATTGTTGGATAAATATTTTAGGTGCTGGTTCTGGTTTATCACTATAATCAGTATAAATCACTTTAGTTTTTTCTAGAACATTTTTCCCTATTTTTTCATTAAATAGAGCCTGAACTAAACTAGTTTTCCCTACTCCGGAAAGCCCAACTAATCTAATTGTAAGACCTGACCTCTGCAACTTCTCTCTTATAAGATTAATTCCATCAACTATTGAAAGCTTATCTGAACTTGATTTAGTATTATTAAACAAACGTACTTCCTCATCAACAATATATTCATCACCAGATAGTTCTATCCAGTTTTCATAACCCCGCCACCCATTTTGGGGATCTGAAATTTTATCTCTAAGCCAAAAAATCATAGCTGGATAACTTCTAACCCAACTTGCAATTCGGTTTCTACCATAAAATTCATATTTAATATTATGATCTTTTTTAAAATCTAATAAAACGCTATTAATAGCTTCTCTCCTATTTTCAAGAGCATATTCTGCTACTGAACCTTTGCTACTCACAATTACATAAGCACCATTGTCATCTGATAATTTTTTGATGGTTTTTCGCAATTTACCGTTAGGACACATTTCTTTTTTTATTTTTGAAGCAGGCATATTAGTAGCTTTAACCTGGAAGATAGTATTTTTAGCTGGTATAAAGCTATCTTGATTAATTTCAGAATTCACCTGAACTCTGACATCAACACCATCATCTCTGGCATTCTGATCTCCACCCCAGGTAACACCTTTTCGTGAGATATTATTTTCTTCAAGTTCTTCTTCACATAATAACCCAATTAAAGTTCTGAGATCTTTATCATTTAATTTTATTATGTCATTTCCAGTTATTTCGATCATTTTATAACCTCACAGAATTAAAAAATAATTACCTAGTCTTGTGCTAAAAACAGAGCACCTTCCTAAAAGCTTAACGATTTCTTAAAATATTATTCTAGATCTTGGTGTCTTCCCCTGCCATAATAAAAGGTTTTATTATCTTCCCCATATATAATTAGTTTTAATTAATTTTTTGCATCTAAATATATACTTCTTGAAATATACTGTTTTTCCTTTATTCACAAGTCGACAAATTCTGCCATTTTTTTACTCAGCTGCTCACTTTTTATGATATAATTAGCTTAGATGAAAAGCTTAGAAAGGAGGGACTTATGAAAGAAATATTCAACTTAATCAGTACTTATGGGTTTCCGATGGTTTTATCAATTTATCTTTTAGTCAGGTTTGAACCTTTAATTAAAGAATTAAAGGAATCAATCGACACCCTGATCATGCTTAACGATAATGATCAATACTTTAAACATTAAAAAAACGGCCCCTGCTTTTACACAGAGACCGGAAACGGCTTAATGACTTTTTAATTCCCGTTTTAAGATTCTAATATACAATTCACCCTGACTTTTGCAGTCTTCAATATTATTACCACACTCAAATTTGTTAAATTTACAGTCCTCACAGAACAGCTCATCTCTAACTTCAGCAGGTAAATACATTAATTCCTCATTGTGGCGGTTAACTCCTGATAAAGTTTCATAAAATGACTGCGAACATAATTATTATTGCAGTTACTGTGACAGATCGCTGTAAAACCACCAAAATGTTCCACAGTCTCTCTGACTTTAGGTGGCAGAGACTCCATTGCTTCTCCCGCTTTATAATAACCATATCTTCTGACAGACTTCAAAACCAGACTCCAGGCCTCACCCGCGGTAATCCTAGCTTCAGCCGGCAGTCTTAAGCTTTCAACTTCTTTTACAATCTCTCCAACTGAAGGCGGCCAGTGCCCATTGTTAATTATTAATTTTTTTAAAACACTAATCACACACTGATTATCATAAAATTTGAGCAAATCATACCAGACTTCGATTAGCATTTCATTTTCTCTTTTTGCTTTTTTAGGAAATTTGAATTTTCCGGGATAACAGTGATTTAGATAAGTAAGCAGTTTAATGATTTCCTTTTTATTCATCCAAATCATCCTCTTTTGCCTCTGCATATAATTCTGCCAGCATATCCATTTTAGCTTCCGCCTGATCTCGATATCCATTTCTCTGCATCTGGTTTTCCAGAACTATCACCTGTTTTCGTAATTTTTGTGCACTTAAAATATTACTTCTCCAGAAATCATCCTGCTGACTAAATTCTACAATCTCATCAATTTCCTGCCAGCTGTATCCTTTATTCTCTTTTTCTTTAGCCCCTACAGGACCCAGTCGATTTAGTTTTTCAATAGAATCTAACCATTTCCTGAAAAGTTTATCATCTATGTTCTTATCTGGAACTCTGGCTCTGGAATTATTGGATAAGATTAAGTCTATTAGTTTTTTAGTTAATTCCTCTGCTTCAAAATTATTTTGGTCTGCTGCATCTGCTGGTGCATTATTCAAATTTGAAGTATTATCTCCATCAAAACTATTTTCAATAAATATGATTTCCATCTCTGAATCCGAATCGAATGTTTTATTAAATTGAGCTAGTTCTAGAGAATCACCCATGCCATCATTAACGGCATCATCAATGCCATCTGCAATACCATTACTGATAGCATCGGAATCGATTTAAACTATTTAATTCATCTGGTTAACCTAAAAAACCAGAATCCTGTGTTAAGATCCTGGCCTTAAATTTTCTGAAATATAATTTATTTTATTCTATCAAAGTTCCTAAAAATTCAATCATTACTCACTATAATTAAAACCGGCTGAGATTTTAATCCCAGCCGGTTTGTTTACTTGCCTCTATTTAATGCTTCAAAAAATCTACTAATTCTGACTCCGAATTTGTAGTTACTATTTTTTCGCTTAAATCCTCAATTTTACTTAGCTCAGCCTCATTGATTAAATTGCTGATTTCATTATCTAGTTCGCCGAACTTAGCTTTAATTTGCCGCATCAAAATTAATCTTGCTTCTTCCTGTTTCCCCTCGATCTTACCTTCAATTTTCCCTTCAATCTTTCCTTCTTCCTTTCCTTTTTTCTTGCCCTGTTCTTCTACATATTTAAAAAATTTTACCATTTTGCGATCCCTCCATAATTCTGCCATATTTTTTCTGCTTAAAAATTTATCACATAAAACAATAGTTAGTGCAGCTAGATTATTCTTAAATTTTTGATCAGCATCCAACTTATCTTCCAGTTCAATAGTTTTTTTAACCCTCTTAACCATCTTCTGATCACTATTCATCAACGGAAGAAATATTAAATTAAGGTAATTAATCTTTTCTTTGTTTTCTATTTTAGTTTTTAATTCTTCCATCTTTTCTTTTCCATCTTTATCAGACATATTAACAACAGTTGTATTATATGCCAGGCTGCCAGCATTAAAAGCTACCTTAGAAGCCGGGTATCCCTTAATACATAAAATTATAGTACGAATCCTGTCTCTATATCTATTATACAACTTTAAGTCATAGGAAGCAAAACGAATCAGATCATCAACAGAAACCTCTATTTCTTCTTCTAAATGCAGGATTGATCCATCCTGAAGAGTGAAATTTAAATCCATTCGTTCTGTATTTGTTTCAACTTCTGTAAATTCAGTTTCCAGATAAGAGACAATTCCAGGCATCTCGACCTCTAAAAAATCAGCAATATCATTCTTAAATAGATTAAAAGAGTCTTTAAACACAAAATCATAGTTGTGAGCCGTCACATCAAACTGCTGCATTAAATTTCCTCCTTTTCAATATTTATACTAATAAAAGTATATCATAGAATAAATTGGAAATAAAGTTAAAAATTAATATAAGATCTAAATAAAAAACCGCCCGGGAAAAGGACGGTAAAAACAAGGAGAAAAGCTCTAGTATCTGGATCGGGTATAATTAATTAAACAGTTTTTTCTCGGACATGATATAATAAGATAATACCAAACTAAATTGGAGGAAAATATCATGCCTACTAAATATCCTGAAGAAATGAAAAGAAAAGTTGTTGCTCTGGCCAATAATGGTAAAAATCAAAATGAAATACTCAACGAATATGGAATGGCAAGGTCCACACTTCATAAATGGATAAAAGACTATAATAATTCAGGCTCATTCAGCGCAAAAGACAATAGATCTGATAAAGAAAAAGAATTAATTAAATTACAAAAAGAAAATAAACAGCTAAAAATGGAGAATGATATTTTAAAGCAAGCGGCACTGATAATGGGACGAAAATAGCAGTTATTAAAGCAAATAGGGATAAATACAGTATCAGCGCCATGTGCCAAGCACTCAATATATCAAGGGGTATGATCTATTATACCCCTAAAGAAAACAAAGTTAATACTGAACTAGAAAGTGAAGTAATTGCTATTCATAAAGCAAGTAGAAACCACTATGGAACCAGGAAAATCAAAAGAAAACTAACTAAAAAAGGTTACCAGGTTTCCAAGCGCAGAATAGGTAAAATAATGAAAAAATATGATTTGGTTTCTACTTACACAAAAAAACAATACAAGGCTCATTCTCCCAGCTGTAATGAAGATAAAATAGCCAATGTTGTAAACAGAGAATTTGATAAAGAAGAAGCTCTAGATGTTGTTGTCAGTGATCTAACCTATGTTAATGTAAAAGGTAAATGGAACTATATCTGCCTGATAATCGACCTCTTCAACCGTGAATTTATAGGTTATGCAGCAGGTAAAAAGAAAAATGCTGAATTAGTAACAGAGGCTTTTAAAAGCATTAAAAGACCACTGGATCAAATTAATGTTTTACATACTGACAGAGGTAATGAATTCAAAAATAAAGCTATCGATGATATTTTAGACAGCTTCGATATTGAGCGTTCTTTAAGCAATAAAGGGTGCCCTTATGATAATGCAGTCGCAGAAGCAGCTTTTAAAGTTGTTAAGACTGAATTCGCTTATGATAGAATCTTCAACAGCTTTGAAGAGCTGGAATATTAGCTATTTGACTATGTTAACTGGTATAATAACCACAGAATCCACGGGTCGTTAGATTACCTAACACCTGTTGAATATAGATATTTAATGTTCGATAAAAAATTGTTGTAAAAAGGGTTGACAATCCAATCTCAATTTATGTGATAGCTGCTCTCTGCTGCAGCTTCAAAAAGGGGATAAACTTTATTTCTTTTAGCTTAATTATATAATAGCAGCTGCTGATTAAAAATACTTTAATTCTGAATTAGAAAAAAATTAGATTAGATTGCTTCAAATTAACTTCTACCTGCAAACTTCTGCTCATACATCTTTTTGTCAGCTTGATTATAAATATTTTTCACACTCTGATTCTGCTTGTTAAAATCTGTAGTTTCAAAGCCCAGGGCAATAGTTAAGGGCACCGGCAGCTCCTCGATCTTATTATCCTCTTCTATTCTTCTTAAAATCCTGTTAACTACATCCTCTGCCTTAGAATGATTGGTCTCCGGTAAGATAATTGCAAATTCATCTCCACCAATTCTAGCAACAATATCTTCATTTCTAACAGAATTTTCAATTGCCTCTGCAGCTCTTTTAATATACCGATCACCCATGCTGTGACCATAGTTATCATTAATATCCTTCAATTTATTCATATCGCCTACAATAATACTGATCGGATATTTTCTAGAATTATTCAACCGCTTAAGCTCTTCATTAAAATATCTTCTATTATAAAGGCCGGTTAGTTCATCATGCTTGGAGAGATATTCAATTTCTGCAGCTGCTCTTTTTTCTCGATCTATATCAATATGAACTCCTACAATCCGGACAGGGTTTCCTTTTTCATCTCTTTCGGTCACTTTACCAATATCCCTGATCCACTTCCAGCCACCAGACCTGGTTTTTAATCGATGTTCATTATAATATTTTTCATTTTTACTATTTAGATGATCCTGGATATCTTTTAAAGCCTGCTCCTTATCATCAGGATGAACTAAATTAAGCCAGGTATTAAGATTATTCTCCAGCTCAGAAAGCTCATATCCCAGCATCCTGGCCCAGTTTTCATTAAAATGAATGTATTCGTCAGCTACATTCCAGTCCCAGATTCCTATATTTGCACCAGAAACAGCCAATTCCAGTCTTTCTTTTACTTCTTCTAACTCCTGCTTTTGCTTTATCCGGTGAGAAATATCTATAATCTCAAATAGCCTTTTCCCATCATCTAAATCAGAATAACGAAAATTAAAATATTTATAATCACCAGCAGCAGTTGTAATTTTATATGTTCTGTCATTAAAACCATTTTCTAAATCATACTTAAAATGTTTTATTGCTTTTTCTCTAGCTACTGGATCAGGATAGGCCTTGTTATACCAGTCTTCCATCGTTTTAATTTCAGCTTCATTAAATCCAGTCATCTCTCTAATAGTCTGGTTAGTAAATAAAAGCCGACCCTATTGGTCAGTTATTACAACTCCTATTGATAATTTATTTATTAAATTTTCCATTAATTGATCATCTCTTTCCCTAATTTGGTCATCATAGATATCATTTTAGTGATAATACATATATTATACATCAAACTCTATAATCCTGCATTATATTGGATAAAAATACATTTTTACTATGTTTTACTTATAATATCTTTGATAATATTTAAAATCCTAAATCAGGAATAATATAACTAATTCCTTTAACTGAAAGAAAAAGCCGGGATCCTGGGGAAGGATCCCGGCTTTAAACTTTCTATTAAATTGTACTCTTAGCCCTGATTTTTATTAAAATGAGCCAGTTTAGCATAAAAATCACCTAAAATAAAATGAGAATCAAGGTTTTCATAGACTCTAATAGGCCGATTTTTACCTGTATGTATATAAATCATATCTTGATCAAATTCAGGAGCAGGCCTCCATGACCATTTTCCGCAATCAGGATACATAATTACACCAACTGCAGGAGAATCTCCCAAAACTCTAAATTCTGTAGGACGATCTAGACCGGCATTTGTCTGTAAACTGGACGGGGAATCTGCCAGACCTCAACCTTGGATTTAAAGGCAACATTAGCAGCATTAATATCATTGGATAAATTATACTCTTTACCACCAGCAGGCCAGCCACCTCCACCAATCCAGATTACTCTTATATCCTGTTCATTAATCTCCGGCTTCAGCAGTAAGGCAGATGCCATATCAGTCAGAGGACCATAAAAAGCAATATGCAGGGGTCTCTCATCTTCTTTCATGGCTTCTTCTATAATCAGCCTGACTCCTCTGGAATAATGCTATGCAGCTCGAATGACGGAGTCAAAACAGCATGGACAATTGCAAATTGATCATCTACTTCATTTTTGGCATCAGTATTAACAATTACTCTTGCTTTCTTTTTATCTGGAATACTATAATTCAATTTAACCACCTTTATTTATTTTTAATCATCAATCTTTTTTATACTATTTCTTTCAACCAGTTCTGTACTTATTTCTATTTTCTGATTTACCCGGTCATCTAGTTCTATCTTTTCAATTAATCTTTTTACTGCTACTTCTCCTAAATACTGTTTATGCACCTTAACTGTAGACATTTTAGGTTCACATATTTCGCAGTATGGCATATCATCAAAACCTATCACAGAAACTTCTTCCGGTATTTTAACACCATATTCTTTTAGTGCTTTTACAGCACCGAAAGCTATAATATCATTATCAGCAAAAAAGGAAGTGGGCAGTTCGGGCTTTTGTGTCATTAAAATTTCTCTCATCTGCTGATAAGAACCTTCGATTGTAGGTTCTAACCTGAATTGATAATCTTCATTAATCCTAATCCCTGATTCTTTTATAGCATCTTCAAATCCTAATTTTCTATAATAAAAGTTATTTATATATACAGAACTGTGTAAATAACCAATATTCTTATGTCCTTTTTCTATAAGCCTTTGAGTTCCTTTATAGGAAGCACTATAATTATCAATCACTACCTGGTCATAGTCCCTATTTTTGAAAAAACTATCAAGTAATACTACAGGTTTATTTAATAAATCAAAATCATTTAGATCTTCTTCTATCATTTCTGTTGCTAAGATTAAATATCCTGAAGAATTATCATTACTAATATCATTAATTATTTCTTTATAATTTTCTTCATTTCTAGATAAATGAGAAATCATCATTTCATAACCTTCGTCCCGGCATTCTTTTTGTATCCCCTCTAGCAAATTAGAAAAGAATGGTGTATCCGAAACAACATAACCATGTTTTTTATACATTATTATTCTGATAGATTTCGGAGCTTTTGATGTAGAACTACTTGTCTTATTATATCCGAGCTCTTTAGCTATCTCTATAATTCTATCTTTAGTTTCTTTTCCAACACCTTTTCTATTATTTAAAGCATTTGAAACCGTTGCCTTGGAGACTCCGGCTGATTTTGCAATATCATCTAATTTTACTCTGGCCATCCTTAAACCTCACTTTCTAAACCTTAAATCTGTTCTATTACAATTTTATTATATCTGCATTAACTAAATTTATCAATATTTCAGCTAAAAATTTAGTTTTTTAGTAAAATCCTTCAGCAGGGTTTAGTATAAAGTCATTAATATTATTAATAATTACTGGTTACTCTGGATAGCCGCCTTTTTTTCTGCCTTTTTCTGCAGTTGATCAAATATTACCGCAGTAACGATTACCAGACCTGTGATTACCATTTGCCAGAACTCGGAAACTCCCATCATCACGAGTCCATCAGACAGTACTCCAATAACAAAAGCACCTACTATTGTACCTCCAATAGTACCAACCCCACCACTTAAGGAAGTACCACCTAAAACAGTCGCTGCTATCGCATTCAACTCCCAGCTCTCTCCTGTAGCAGGATGGGCAGCAACTAATTCTGAAGCAACAACTAATCCAACTATTGCACACATTAATCCAGAAAACATATAAACAAACATCTTGATATTCTTAACTTTAATACCCGAAATTTTAGCAGCTTTTTCGTTACCCCCAACAGCATAAACATGCCAGCCTAAAGGTGTTTTTTTAGTTATGTAAACTGCTATCAATGCTATCACAATTAAAATCCAAATTTGATTAGGTATCCCCAGTATCCTTCCCGAACCAATGAACGGAAAACCTGTATTTCCAAGCCTCTCTTCACCAGTTAAATTAGAAAAAGTTTCTCCACCGGATCGCAAAAGAGCAAAGCCTCTGGCTATATATAGAGTCCCTAAAGTCGCAATAAAGGGCGGCACATTAAATCTGCTTACAAGAAATCCATTAAAAGCCCCCATTGTTATTCCAAGAGCTAGAGTTATTAAGATTACAATAAATATGTTAAAATAAATTGTTACTCCAAACATGGAAAGTACAAGCCCTTCCTTAATTAAACCTCCTGCTATCATTGCTGAGAGCCCAACTATCGAACCAACTGATAGGTCAATCCCTCCACTTATTATGACAAAAGTCATACCAATTGCCAGTAATGCATACTGTGAAGCATGCCTTGTCATAATAAACATATTTCTAACTGAGAAAAAATTGGGTACTGTAATACTAAAAAATAAGATCAATACTATTAAAGCTATAAAAGTACGCATTTTAAATAGAAGCATTCCCAGTGTTAAGTCATTAAATAAACTTTTTTCTTTTTTATCTAAGTTATCTTTCATAGTTTTATACTCCTTTTATGAATTTTTAACAGAATGTCCTATTGATGAAGCTTTTACAAGTTTATCTTCTGTCATTTCTTCTTTGTTAAATTCTCCGGTTATTTTACCTTTTGACATAACTAAAACTCTATCCGATACTGCCATTATTTGTTTTAACTCTGAAGCTACATAAATTATTCCAATCCCTCTATCTGCAAGTTCATCCATAATCTTAAATACATCTTCTTTAGCCCCAACATCAATACCTCTTGTTGGTTCATCCAGCAAAAGCACCTTCGGCTTTGTTAAGATACCTTTTCCTATAACTACTTTTTGCTGATTACCTCCGCTGAGAGATTCCATATTCAAATCAATATCTGCTACTTTAATTGAAAGATCTTTAATCATAGCACTAATTGTTTTTTCTATCTGATCACTCATCAGATGTATTCCGCGAGTATATCTTTTTAAGTTTGATAAAGTCATATTTTTTCTCACAGACAAAATAGGAACCAGCCCTTCTGTTTGTCTATTTTCTGGTATTAGGGCAAGACCATTTTCAATCTGCTGAGCTACAGATTTGATTCTAACTTCTTTATTATCGAGATAAATCTCATTATCCACTTCCGGATGAAGCCCCATCAAGGTCTCCAGAAGTTCGGTTCTACCTGCTCCCAGCAAGCCATATATACCCAGGATTTCTCCTCTTTTAAGTGAAAAAGAGACATGGTCAACAAGATATCCACCTGATAATTTAGGTAAAGTAATAGATTCTGCTTTTAGTATATTTTTATCCTGGATTTCATGACCCATTTCAATATTCAAAATATCTCTCCCCAACATTTTTGATACTATCCAGGAAATACTTATATCATCGGTCTTAGCTTCTGTAATTTTCTCTCCATCTCTGAGTATTGTAACATAATCACAAATCCGCATAATTTCTTCCAGGCGGTGCGAGATATAGACAATAGATATTCCCTGAGATTTTAGATCTTCAATAATATCAAATAGAATTTCCACTTCCGAATTACTTAAAGAAGAGGTTGGTTCATCCATGATCAATACATGTAAGTTTTCCTGCAGCATAGTCTTGGCAATCTCAACAATCTGCTGCTGTCCCGCCCGAAGATTTCGCACTTTTGTGTTTGGGTCAATATCCTGCTTTAATTTATTCAGAACTTCTCTGGCCTTTTTGTAATGTTCTTTTTGGTCTAAGTGAACTCCATACTTAACTTTTTCTTCAGTCATAAACAAATTCTGGGCCACAGTCAGCTCTTTAAATAGATTTAATTCCTGATGGATTATTCCTATCCCTTTTCTTTTAGCATCTCTTGTATTCAACATTTCTATTTTTTGATCATTTAAATATATTGTACCTTGGTTCGGTTCAACTACACCTGCAATTATCTTCATTAAAGTTGACTTTCCAGCTCCATTTTCACCTACCAAAGCATTAACTTTTCCTCGATATATATTAAAATCAACATCATCCAGAGCAATTGTACCTGGATAAACCTTTCTTATACCCTTTGTTGAAAGACAAACATCAGAATTTTTTTTCGTCTTCAATTGATTAGTCATTATGCTATTCCCCCAATAGATCAATTTCGACAGGAGTTAAAATAATTTCAGAAGAATCTTCGACAGCTACTCCTTTAAAATTGATTTCTTTATCCAGCAGATTTTCAAAATTAAATTCATTTAATACTTCTTGAGTAACTTTATCATTTAGTTGACTAGAAAACTGAGCATATTCTATTTGATTGCCAAAGTTATCAAAAGAAATAAAATCTAAGCTGTCTCTTATCGAGGTTCCTCTGATTACTGGTCCAATCTGCATTTTCAGATCAGGCTGATCATCATATGGCTGCAAATCTAAATCTGCAGTCCCGTTTCTAGATTCGGTATTTAAAGAAATTATTCTGGCTTCCCCTGAAATTATATACTTCCAGGGAGTACCGGCTGAACTTTCTCTAATTCCATATTCTTCACCTGCGTTTTCCTGGTCAGTTCTTATTGCACTTATTACCTCAGCAGCCTTATTTTTTTCACTTTCTTTAATTATGTAGGGAACAATATTTTCTGTCCATAATTCATCTACATACTCTGTTAAATTAGTATTTTCTCCATCTAAATTAACACTACTATTAACTGCAGTACTATTCTCTTTATCAAGTTCGACTACAGTCCATGGTTTACAGGCAGTCAAAATAAACAGAAAGGAAACAGCTGTGATTAAGAGTATGAGTACTTTTAAGCTTTTCCTGCTCTTTTTCATTTATTATCACCTTCAATTTTTAATATAATAGCTAAATCGATATTTAATTAACTACCTGCAGATTTAAATCTGCAGGTAGTTATAGTTATTACTTTTTTTACTCTTCTTCTAGTCTATAATTGTGCAGTCTATCTGCATTTTCTTTTGTGATTAATGTACAATCCATTAACTGTTTTTCCTTAACTCCTGTTGAACCTGTTTCCAGATACTTATCAGCCTGCTCTACAGCCATCTGTGCCATATCATATGCTGGCTGCAGTGCAGTAGCTTTAATATCACCATTCATTATTGATTCTGCTACATCATCACTGCCATCAAATCCGACAACAATTACATCTCCCATACCGGCTGCTTTTAATGCTGCCATAGCTCCCATTGCCATGGTATCATTTCCACAAACTACGCCTTTAATCTCATCATTAGCCTGAATAATTGATTCCATTTTTGTAAAAGCTTCTGTCTGGCTCCAATTAGCACTCTGTTGAGCAACCATTTCCATATCAGGATACTGATCAATTACCTGATGGAAACCCTGAGATCTAATCTGGGCATTGGTATCAGATGACTTACCTGTTAATTCTACATATTTACCTTCTTCTTCCATCAGCTCCACAAATTTTTCTCCTACCAGTGTTGCACCCTGATAATTATTAGAAACAATTTGCGAAACTGCTATACCAGATGCATTAATTTCTCTATCAATCAAAAATGTTGGAATCCCGGCGTCTTTTGCCTTCTGAACGGCTGCAATAGTTGCTTCCGCACCAGCATTATCACAAATGATTGCTGCTGCATCTCTTGCAATAGCGGTATCAAAGAGTTCGCTTTGCTTGCTGACTGAACCGCCGTGAACTACACTTAATGTTTCATAACCAAGCTCTTCAGCTTTTTCTACCGCTGCATCTGCTTCGGTTTTAAAAAATGGATTATCATGTGATGGAGTAATAACCACAATTAAACCCTTATCTTGAGCACCAACAGTCCCACTTAATAATCCAAACACCAGACAGCTAAGTAATAAGATAATAATAGTTTTTTTCAATTTTTTATCCTCCTCAAATTTTGGTAAATAAATTTCAAAGTAATAAATATCCTAACAAACAAATCCCCCTAAATTATTACTAAAACATTATTTGAACCCCTTTTGTTATCACCCCTTTCCCAATTTTCTAAAAATTATATCTGGAATTTGCTAACAATAACAACCCCCCCTTCTTCGAACAACTATATAAAAAATATGATTTGTTAATCCAAAATTTGATAAACTATATCAAAATTCAAATTTTCATTTAACAAAAATATTTACAGCGTCTTTCCAACCTTGATAATATATTTTTCTTGTGCTTTTTTCAATTTTGCTTTTATAAACAGTTGCATTTTCATTTAATAATTTCAGTTCAGCCTGGGACTCCCAAAATCCTGTTGTTAACCCGCCTAAATAAGCAGCTCCAATTGCAGAAAGCTCTTCAAATTCACTTTTATAGACAGGGACCCCGAGCATGTCTGATTGAAACTGCATTAAAAATTTATTCTGAGTTGGACCCCCATCAACTTTAATTTCCTTAATCTCAATTTCAGCTTCTTCTGTCATCAGGTCAACAACATCTTTGATTTGATAAGCTATCGATTCCAGGGCAGCTCTAACAATATGTTCTTTTCTGGTCTCAAATGTGATACCGACAATGCCTGCCTTAAGACCATTCTTCCAGTAGGGAGCCCCAAGTCCAACAAATGCAGGTATAAAATATACCCCACCATTATTTTCAAGTTCTAAAGCAATTTTTTCCGAATCTTTTTCATCTGAAATCAACTCTAAATTTTTAACTATCCATTTGATAGTGGCTCCTGTTGAGTGAATATTTCCTTCGTATATATACTTAATTTTATTATTAAGCCCCCAACCTATTGAAGTTACAATTCCTTTATCAGAAATTTTATATTCATCACCAATATTCATGGCTATCGAGGACCCGGTACCATATGTAACTTTGGCCATTCCTTTTTCGAAACATTTTTGTCCAAATAGAGCCGCATGAGAATCACCCAGCACTCCTACAATAGGTATTGGCTGACTTAAAAAGTCATTCAGGGTAGTGTAGGCAAATATTTCATCAGAATATTTTACTTCAGGCGCCATCTGCTCCGGAATATCCAGGATTTTCATTATTTCCTCATCCCAGCAAAGGTCTTTTATATTAAATAGCATAGTTCTTGAAGCATTTGAGTAATCTGTGGCATGTACTTTTCTATTTGTCAGCTTATAGATTAACCAGCTGTCAATTGTCCCAAAAAGTATTTCGCCATTTTCTGCCTTTTCTCTAACACCCTTAACATTATCTAAAATCCATTTGATTCCTGTAGCAGAAAAGTAAGGATCAATTAAAAGTCCGGTTTTTTCTCTGAATAATTTTTGATAACCTTTTTCTTTTAATTCATTACAGATTTTTTCGCCCCGTTGACACTGCCAGACAACTGCATTATATACTGGTTTGCCAGTGCTTTTATCCCAGACAACTGCTGTTTCTCGCTGATTGGTAATACTAAGAGATTTTATCTGTTCAGGAGCTATTTCAGAATCATTTATTACTTTTTTTATTACCTTAATAGTATTTTGATATATTTCTTCCGGATCATGTTCCACCCAACCTGACTGTGGATAGAACTGTTGATGTTCTAGCATATCTTTTTTGATGATTTTCCCATTTCTATTTATAATTAAAGCTTTGGTTCCAGAAGTACTCTGATCTACAGCCAATAAATATTCTTTATCTCTCATCAGTTTTCCCCCTTTTATTAACTAATTGAACATTTCTTTTGCTTTTTCCGCAATCTTAGCAGGGGTTAAACCATATTCGTTAAGAATATCTTCTGGGTAACCGGTTACTGCCGGTTCATCTGGAATTCCAAAGACCTTAACAGGCACTGGATGATTTTCAGCCACAACCTGACTGACTGCCGATCCCAGCCCTCCATAAATACTATGTTCTTCAACTGTTACAATTTTACCAGTATCTTCAGCTGCTTTGATGATTGCTTTTTCATCCAGAGGTTTTAAAGTGTGCATATTAATAACCCTACAGCTTAAATCATCTTCTTTTAATAACTCAGCAGCTTTTAAAGCTGTAGAAACAAGTTCTCCAGTCGCTATTATAGTTAAATCACTTCCCTCTCTTAACTGATCTGCCTTACCAATCTTAAATTCATAATCAGCTGATTGATGGACATCTTCCACAGGATTTCTGCCGACTCTAACATAAACCGGACCTTGATAATCAACCAATTCTTTCATCAATTTTTCAGTGTCATATCTATCAGCTGGCATAACCATTTTTATGTTTGGGATTGCCCGCATAACAGCGATATCATGTAATGTATGGTGTGACATACCAAGTGGGCCATAACTTACTCCTCCACTAATTCCAATAATTTTTACATTTACATTAGAATAAGCAACATCTACCTTAACCTGTTCAATTGCCCTCATTGTAACAAAAGCTGCATAGGAGGTAATAAATGGTTTCTTTCCCCCGGCAGCTAAGCCAGCTGCCATACCTACAATGTTCTGCTCGGCAATCCCAACTTCTACCAGCTGGTCTGGTAACTGATTACCAAACTCAGTCATAGAAGCTGAGCCCCTTGAATCACTGGTTAAGGCCACTATGTCACTATCTTTCTCGGCAAATTCTATTAATTTCTGACAAACAACTTTTTTATTAGCAGTTTTAGACATTTTGTTTCACCTCTTTTTGGGAACTTAGTTCTTCTAAAGCTTGAGCTAATTCTTCAGCTGATGGTAATCCGTGATGCCATTCTACTTTATTTTCCATAAATGAAACTCCCTTACCCTTTATTGTATTGGCAAGAATCAAGGTCGGTTTTCCATTATTTTTTTCGCTTTCTGAAAAAGCATCAATCAGCTCCTGATAATTATGTCCATCAACTTCTATTACTTCCCAGCCAAAACTTTTCCACTTATCAGCTAGTGGTTCCAGAGTCATTACTCTTTCTGTATTATCAGTAATCTGGAGATTATTTCTATCAACTATTCCAACTAAATTATCTAATTTAAAATGAGCAGCAGCCATTGCCGCTTCCCAGACAGATCCTTCTGCCTGTTCTCCATCTCCCATCAGAGTATAAACTTTATAGTCTTTTTTGCTCATTTTAGCTGCTTTAGCAATCCCTGTCGCAATTGCCAGCCCGTGACCTAAGGCACCTGTATTCATTTCTACTCCAGGAACTTTATTATTTGGATGACCAATCAGTCTTGATTTATACTGACAAAATGTGTTCAATTCTTCTTTATCAAAATAACCTTTATCAGCTAAAATAGTATAATATGATTCTACACTGTGGCCTTTACTTAAAATAAATCTATCTCTATCTTCCCAGTCTGGATCATCAACTTTCATATCCATTACTTCATAGAATAAAACTGTCATTATATCTGTATTTGATAGCGAGCCAGCAGTGTGACCTGTTCCAGCATTAACAATCATTTTAAGTAAGTCTCTACGGATTTGTGTCGCTTTTCCCTCTATAAAATCTAATTTATTCATTTAACTAACCTCCCTTTTAGCACTAGTTTTCTTCTCCAATTATTAAAATATCGTTATTAGCTTGATACATTTCAATAATAGACTTTTCTGCTCCACAAATAACATCAAGTTCTATATATTTTTGGGTTTTCAGATCTATTACCGTTAAGTTAAAGTTATTCAAGTTTTTATTTAATATGACATTAACACTATATGGCAGGTACATAGCAAATTTAGTTTTATTAGCAGATATTCTAATTTCTGAATCCTTGTTTTTCAATAATTCATTTGCTGGACTAAGTTCAAACAAATCATATTTTTCGAATATGTTTTTAGCAAATGCTGCATCCCAGCTTCCCTCTAATCTAAATGCTTCTTTTATATTAAATGGCTCCCCCCAGTGATCTTTTGCAGCAAAACTCTGTCCTTTTTTATGCCAGCTCCAAACACCATGGGCACCATATGTTACCCCAGCTTTTCCACCAGAGAGAATACTCTGCCAGACAGTTTTCCTAACATCGTATTCGTTAAATCTACCACTTTTTCCATCAATACCCATACCTTCATAACAGGGTTCTCCATTTAAAATAGGCCTTTTTATTGGTTTGTTAAGGAACTTTTCCGCTAATCCATAACTCAAACTACCTTCAAAATCAATATGTTGAAATCCATGACCTGATTGATACATGTAAAAATCAAGATAATCAGATTCAACAAAATCTTGATGTACATCTTGAGGCTTGCTTCCAAGATGAAGTGTTGTAATAGCTTCAGGAGTTTTTTCTTTTATAACTTTAAATGCCTCCATATAATACTCATTAGCTTTTTTTGATGGGAAATCAGTATCTCCACTAACTAAATAAATTGGATTAAACTCTTTAAACTGTTCAACTGCAAAACTAACATAAGGAGCAACTGCATCTTTTGGCATTACCTGATTGTCTATCACTTTCCTTTTATCTGCCCAGGTATCTGGAACATAGTCACACCAGAGAACAACAAGAGCAGGAATAAAGCCTTTGTTTCTTGCCATATCAAGCATTTTTTTAGCATTATTAAAATATTTTTCATCATAATTATAAAAATCATATGTTCCATCTGATTTAACTTCAAAAGGTTCTCTCTCAAGATTGGAACCACTTGCATCCCACTGTCTTAAAATATTTATTTGTAATACGTTAAAACCCTGTTGAGCTCTGTGATCTAAGTATTCTTCCCAGTCCTCTATATTAGCATTAGTAAAAGCACTCCAGGCAGTATCGGCTAAATAGAAAAACTTATCTCCATTCTCATCTAAAAAATATTCTTTATTATCAGCAATTTTTAATTTAGTCATAGTTCAATACACTCCTTTTATTGTTCAAAACATTAGAGATGGTTACTTTTGAGACGTCTGCACATTTTGCTATATTATCTAATTTTATTTCCGACATAATAATCCCCTCCTTTTAGAGCTTTAAAAACTAATATTAAACTGAATATTTATTCTAAACAAAAACTTAATTATAAATCAACAAGAGGGGATTTTAAGACTACAAAATTATTTTTTGTGATTATATACTTTCCAGCCTAAATAATTTGTCATTGCTTCTTCTAAGATATCGGATACAAGACTAAGATTGATTGCTACATGATGTTCAAAGCCATTCTGACAAATATAATTCATTAAATCCTGGAGACCTTCTACTTCTGCAACTCCTCTGGACCCAAAAGTATCCAATAAATCATCAGTAATTTCTCCCTCAGCTAGATAAGCCTCGATTTCTCCCTTATTATCATTGGTATGAACCCTGACAAATGTTATATTATCTGGTTTAATCTCACCATCGATAGAACCATAAGTATTTTCCTGTCCTAAAGTTGAACCTAAAATTTCTGGATAATTAACCTGAGGACAACTATTACCCTTACAACTATAAATATCTTTAGCAAAATTACCACAGTGAAAAATAATTGCTTTATCAGGATCATCACCATAATTATTATTCCAGTCAACAATTCCACTTGGTTTTTCGGAAGCAGCCTGTAAAGCAAGCATACTTAATGCTCCCATTACATCACTTTCGCAGGCTGAAGGAATTCCCCTATTTGAAAAAATACTCATTACAGTACAGGGATTAATCCCCAGTGAGTTCTGAAGAGAATCCCAGCATTGAAAAGCAACTGCATCAATTTCGTTTTCATTAACCCATTTATTATATATAACATTCAGCTTAGCCATTTTGATCATAGCTGATTCCGGAACTTTTGAAGTATCCATATAAGACTTTAATTCTTCTAATGAACTTACTACTTCTTTATTATCGTTATCTAATTTTTCGACTTTATTTACAAAATAAAGCATTGATATTGGTTCCACTGAAATATTATTTCTCTGTAAAATCTTTTCACTAAAACGAACGGTGTTAAAATCAGCAGGTCTGATACCTATTAATCCAATTCGAGCTCCTTTTAGTTTATCAATTACATTACAAACACCAATAAATTTATCTATCTCAGCCCTGAATTCTTTAGAATCTGGTGACAAAGTATGACTTTCTGTCAGACTGAAATTAATTCCAAATTGTTTTAAATTATTACAGACAGATATTTTTCCACAAAAGCTGTCCCGCCTGTTAATATAATCAAGTTCATCGATTCTATCCGGAAATGCATGAACTAAAACTGGTACATCTAAATCACTTTCTTTAATTGTTTCTACAATACTTTTTTCATCACCAAAATTAGGTAGACTGACAATTATTCCTTTGATTTTTTCTTTCTGCTTTTTAAATAACTCTATACTTTTCTTAGCATCGTTTCTATCCTGTATACTGCCGTATACACCCTCTTCTTCATCCAGAAGAATTGGTTCGATACCCATTTCCTTTAAGATTGGAAGCAGATCATTTCTCCCTTTTTTACATAATTCATCTGCAAAAAAATCTCTATTTCCTATAATTACTCCCATAGCCATTTCAGTCATAATTTAACCTCCATATATATTTATTTAAATGAGTTTTAACTATATAATTTCTAAATTAAATAATCTCAAAATCAATGTTTCTTATCCTTTTATACCACCACCAAGACCTGTGACAAAAAATCTTTGCAGTAAAATATAAATCAATATTACTGGAATTATAGCAACCAGTGTTGCTGCCATAACAGTGGGATAATTTGAACTAAACTGTCCCTGTAATCCCATTAATCCTAAGGGTACAGTTTTCCATTGTTCTGAATGGATAAAAATTAATGCCATTGTAAATTCGTTCCAGGTTGCCAAAAAATCCATAATAACAAGTGCAGCTATTGCAGGTTTTGCTAAAGGTAACATGATTCTTCTATATACTATAAATTCACTTGCCCCATCTATATAAGCTGCTTCTAAAAATGCATTTGGTATGGTGCTAAAAAATCCTCTTAAAATTAATATCTGCATTGGTAAACCAAAAGCAATATAAGGAAAAAACAACCCAGGTAAAGTGTTTAATAGATTTAATTTGCTTAAAGTTATTGTATTTGGTAATAAAGTAACATGGATTGGAACAGCAAGACCAATTAAAAATAGTATAAATAAAGGTTCTTTAAATTTAAATTTCCATTTTGCAAGTGGAAATGCAACTAAAGAAGCTATAATAACTCCAGTTGGAACTTTTAATAAAGTAAGAACTATACTATTTCTGTAATAAGTACTCATATTACCCTTATTCCAGGCATTTAAAATATTATCAAAAATAATATTTTCAGGAATTGAGAAAACACCATTTGTTAAAAGGTCATTTTGTGTTCTTAAAGCTGTTAAAATAACAATAAAAAATGGTGCTATCCATAATATTAATAGAGCAGTTAAAAAAATATATAATAATATTTTTTCTAATCTGTCATTATTCATTACAATCCTCCTTTTCAACTAAGTGTTTTTTGTCATAATTCTAATATATGGAATAATAATTAACATAGCTATAATAGTCATTATCCAGGCAATTGCAGAACCATATCCTGCTTTTTCATATAAAAAGGTATTAAAATACATCCAGACAGATAGAATTTGAGTACTCCTCCCAGGCCCACCCCAAGTCATTGCATACACAATACCAAAAGCCTGTTTTAAGGAACCAACAATCAATAAGGAAATTACTATTGCAAATGACTGTTTTAACTGTGGAATAGTTATATAAATAAACTGCTGAAATTTATTTGCTCCATCTATTTCTGCTGATTCATAAAGTTGTGGCGAAATATCCTGCAAACCTGCTAAAAACAAGAGCATCGGCATACCAACACTTCTCCAGATAATTGTAACTAGAATAGCTGGGAAAGCTGTACTGGGTTGTCCTAACCATCCTTGTACGTACTGACCTAAGCCAACACTTTTTAATATTGAGTTAAGTGCACCAAACATAGGATCATATATCCATGACCAAATTAGTCCTACTGCTACCATTGGTAAAACATAAGGAGAATAATAGATTGTCCTGTAAACTATTCTTCCAGGTAATTTCTTATTTAAAGCAACAGCTAGAACAAGACCTAAAATAACAGGAACTATCAATAAAACTATCATTAATAATAAGTTGTTTTTTAATACTGTATACGAAACAGGATCTTTAAAAAAATCAATATAATTTTTTATTCCAATAAAGTCCATTTCAGGTGACAAGCCATCCCATTTATGTAAACTAATTATTAAAGACCTAACCATTGGATAAACCATAAATACTAAATAAATTAGTAATGCAGGTAAAATAAATAAAAGTCTTTTCAAGCTCATATTTCCTTTTTTAAAATCCATACTTCTACCCCCTTTTAGTAAGAGGCCCTTTTCAAAGGGCCTCTTTAGTTATTAATTAGTTATTTTCTTTCCATTCTTCAGATTGCTCTTGAAAATATTCTGCACCAGACTCTGGAGTGAACTCTCCAGTTACAAGACCATTTTGAACTTGAAAGAATTCATGTAACAATTCAGATTTAAAAACCTGATCTGTTGGTGGGAATACTTCTTTTAATTTTACCAGCTCTTCTTTGAACTGATAAGAACGTGGTCTTTCTTCTGGATCAGCTGTAACACCTTCCACAGCTGTTCCAGTAATAGCAGTACCATAATTAGCTTCCTGTATTTCTCTACTTGTAAACCAGTTTATAAACTCTGCTGCTTCATCTTTATGTTCACTATCAGAATTAATCATGAATTGTTCAGGAAAACCAGTAATTCTTAATGGCTCATGACCTGTAGGCCCAAAGAAAAAGTTGAGATTTGCAGTATCGTATCCAGCTGCTTCTGTTTCTGGTGGCATCCAATTACCTTCAAAAATCATTAACGCCTGTCCATTCCAGAAAGGAATACGTGAATCAGCAGGAGCAACATTTAAGAATCCAGGAGTTATCCACTGATTATCTACCCATTTTTTAAATAAACTAAAAGCTTCAATTACCTCAGGTCGATCCCAGCTAGTTTCTAATTTATTAAGTTGTTCATGTAATTCTGGCCCAGCAGTTACTTCAATTAGATAATCTAACAGTCTCATCGTCATCCAATTAAATTTACCACCCAAAGCAATTGGATATATTCCATTTTCTTTAGCTTTTTTAGCAATTGCTTCAAGATCTTCATATGATTCTGGTTTCTCTAAATCTAAACTTTCCCAAACTTTTACATTATACCAGAAAGTCATCCCACGAGCAGTTAAGGGAACTCCATATGTCACTTTGTCTCTTGTTAAAGAACCAACAGACCAATCAATAAAACGGTCATCCCAATTATATTTTTCATAATATCTATCTAACGGTTCTGCATATCCAGAATCAATTATTGTCCCAGATAAAGTACCTGCCCACTCAAAAAACACATCAGGTCCTGTCCCAGAATTCAAACCAGTTTTTAAAACTTCTTGATATGTTGCAGCACCTGAACCAGCAGAAACTTCATGTTTTACTGTTATATTCGGATGAGTTTCACTATACTTTGCAAACAAATCATCTAAATATTCTTTCTGCTCTCCTCCCCATACTGTCATAACCCTTAATTCTACTTCTTCTTGAGCACTCACATTAGTAGCAAAAAAAATCACCGGCAGCAATAAAGCAAAAATTGAGACAAATAATAATTTTCTTTCTTTTAATAACATTTTTTTCCTCCTTTGAGTTTTGGTATTAAAACCTACAGTCTTATCTAATAGCTGATATCCCCCCTTCTATTATTAATATAATTTAGTATTAAAAGTTCTGATCATAGTTCTACTATTTTATGATTAAATTGCAAAAAAATTTATTAGCTATTTTGTAAATGAATTTATTCTTTTACATTAATAATTACACGCTTATAACGAGTTAGATTTGGTTCGCCATTATCGGTTACAGCTAAAATAATATGAATTGTTCCGTATCTTAACACACCTTCGGTAGGAACCGTAAACCAGGCTTTTTCTTTATCAGAATTATTTATCTTTAAAGGAATACCTGATTGAGAATTTGATGTGGTGAAAGTTCCAATTTCTTTATAATAAATCCATTTATAAGAAAGATTGTCATCATCTGGATCATAAGTCCCCTTAGCACTTAGATTAACTCGTTCTCCTGCCTTTGCCTCTAATTTATCTGAGTGATCCAATTTTGGTACAGGAGGATGATTAGCTTCTTCATAAGATTCAATAGTCCAATCCATTCGTGCTGAAAAATCATTTTGATAAGCTGATCGCCATCTCCAAATAGTAGCTTTATTACTAGTATGCCAATTTCCATCTACTCCAAGCACTTCATCAGAAGCATCTGTCCAGAATGGTCTTGTTTCTGGTTCAAGAAAGCGTTTATGAGTATGAGGTTTATAAAATTCATATCTGCCACCCCAACTACCCCAATCTGGTTGTTCTGGATTACCAAGTCCATTATTAATTAAATAAAGAAAAGTTGGAGTATCACCTTCCATAAGATACTTAGTAATTGGATATTGTTTGCCGAGCGGTCCTTTTGAACGGATATGTTTATCAAGCCAGGGATTATCTACTATATTAAAATTAGCACCTGTAAATCGTCCATGAAATTTATCTCCACTAATACCACTCCAGGTAGCATAATGATAAGCTCCACCATCATGAAAACCAGGGCTAACTATATAAAATAGTTCTGGAAACTCTTTTCTAATCCAGAGAGCTGAATCATCCTGATCAGAAATTGTATAAACTCGTAAGCAAGATACAAATTCTTTTAACTCTTTAGCTGATCTGGTTTCTTGTACTTTCCATAAAGCCTGTGCAAGAACATTTGGACCACCCCAAACAAGTACCCACAGTGGTCTAGAATCATCAGAATTAACAGCATCAATTAATAATTCCGAACCAGAGGAATCCTTATTTTTACCAACTGCCTCCATACCATAAAGAGGAAGACCTTCTTTAATGATAGAAAACAAATATTCACTCTCAGGAAAACCAGGTTCATGTTTTGCAAAATTATCCTGAACTTTACTATAAGCTTCTACTATTTTATGGATACGCCAGGCAGCAGTTTTATCTTTTAAATGAATTGATGTGGTTGCTACAAGACCTTCAATATCCCATTGATTGGAATAAGTTAAAAAACGTACTAATGATTGTGCATCATCTGGCTCATTTTCAATATCAGTTAGTACAAAAACACGTGGTTTACTATTATCTTGATTTACTTTCATAATTCATCCCCCTAATTTTATATTTCTAAAATAATTTCTAATCAAACTTTTATATCTTCATTTTAATTAGCACTAATTTTATATTAATATTTACTATTTTCAAAATAATATACCTATTTAAAAATGTTAATCAATTCTGATTTAATTAAATTATATATAAACAAAATTAAAAAATCAAGCATTTTTTACTAAAAAATTAAGTATTTTTAATTTAATTTTAGTTTATTTAACTTAACAGTTATTATTACCACCTTTTTTATCAAAATATATACTCTCTTTCCAATATAAACAATTGGCTGAACTTAAAAAAAGATAAACATTTAATAAATTAAACTAAAATTTATGCTAAACAAATTTTTAACATAAAAAAACCGCCCAAAAAAAGGGCGGTTTAAAAAGGAGAAAAATTCTAGTATTTACATTTAGGACATTTGTCCGGTCCTATTCTTCCTGATTCTTAGTATTTCAAATTGATCTATTATTTATCGTTATCAGAATCAAAATATTCAGGATGATATTTTTCTATCAGCTTCCTG
>Ga0182237_100095_pt1 | contig 36343 bp, 29 predicted proteins | sample hydfratesGB_TF_B_FD_132457 | JGI IMG/M metagenome (GOLD analysis project Ga0182237, IMG submission 132457) | Subsurface microbial communities from deep shales in Ohio, USA - hydraulic fracturing test GB_TF_B | ecosystem: Environmental > Aquatic > Deep subsurface > Shale gas/oil reservoir >... | reverse complement strand
TTTGCTTATATTTCAGGGGGAAAGTTGGCGGGTGAAACATTCGCTTGTTAACAAAAAAAATTCCTCACCGGGGTAGGGAAAAATTTTTTGCAAAAATAGGGAATTTCTACTTGCAAAAAACAGACTGTTTTCCGGTCTCTGTTTAGATGTTCAGAGATAGCCGTAATTGTCATTCCTTTCTCTTTCATTTCTTTGATCATAAAATACTCTCCGTTTTTTACCATTTCCTCTCCCTTACATTTTTGAGGAAGAGGTTTTCATTTTAGTGGGGAATTTTCAACCGTTTATTTTGGGGAGTTTAGCACCGTTTTTGACACTAACTAAGGCTGATATTGGACTTCCTTTTATTTTTTCTTAAAAAATTTAGGGATTATATCGAAGAAAAGTTAAGAAATTTTGCAAAAAATATTCTTTAGATGAAAAAAAGTGCTAAAATATACGCATAGTATACATCCAATAAACAAAAATATTGGCATTGGTATATTACAAATATTCATAAAATTCTAAACTGAATATTCCGGCTATAGATAGGTAGAAGTTATTAAATCACTCTTTACAAATACTATTTTCATATCTTTATAAGCAAAAATATTTGGTTTAATCATTTTCAGATTTTCACCTATTTTTAAATCAATAACTTTTTCTGATGCAATATAAAGGGCTTTTTTTACATCATAAGATTTAGATTCTGAGAATTTTTTTTGTAATTCTTCTGGCAATAATTTTCTTTCAAGATACTCGTTAATATTGTCAACGTTAAGTCTGTAAAAATCCATATCATATGAATTTAGTTTTCTGTATATTTCTAATACATCAGTCGTATTCATTCTGTATTTGTGCCAGTTTTTACATTGCACCAGAATTATGGATTTATTTCTTTCTGATATAACAACAAGATCAACACCTTTATCGTCATATCCTCTTATAAAACCATTATAAATAACCAAGTCTCCTTTTTCTTGAAACTTTTTCCCAATAAACATCTCATACTGATCACCTTGCATCTTTAATGGGTCATATGTGGTGGATTCTTTGTATTTTCTAATTCTTTCCTGAGATTTTTTTGCATCATCTTTTTCAGCTTTCAAGTAGAAAAGAAACAATAAATAAGATATTATGCCAGTATGCGGCAATGCAGCAATAATGCAATAGGGGGCAAAACAGGATCCAAATAATAAAACCTGATTTAAAATTAATACCACAACCCATATTTTGAAAAAAAGTGGAATCTTATTACTCAATATTTTTCCTTATACAGAATAAAAAACTTCTTAGAAAAACATCTAAAGTTTTCAAACATATTAAAATTCAGATGCCCAGAAATCATCATCTTCCTCAGACTCTTCTGTTTTTTTGTTATATGAATTTACTTCTTTGATAAGGTTTTCTTTTTCTTTTAAAAGCTGAGTTTTAAGGTTCTCAAGGTATGAGTCAACATCATTAATTTCATTTATTGTTTTAAAAGTGTCTGTATTTTCAATTTCATCTATTTCCTTGAGTATCTCTTCAATTTTAGCCCTAGCCTGAGTAATTTTTTCTTTCAATTTAGCTTTATCATTTATAGTATCACTTGGCACATGGAATGCATTTCCACTTTCTAAAGATGAAAGTATATTTTTTATTTTTTCCAGTTCTCTTTTTTCATAAGCTTTATTTAGTTCCTGGATAAACTGCAAAGCCTTCTGTTTTAGCTTGTCAATAACTATATCTGGATGGCAAAGTTTTGCAGCTTTTTTATACAGTTTTTTTAATTCTGCCAATTCTTCATCTGTTAATTCATTAATATCCATATCTTTTATTTCACTATATTCTTCGCTGTATTCTTTGTACTCTTCTTCTGCCTGCTGATACTCTTTATATTCTTCATCATTTTTTATTTTTTCATCTTCTTCATTTAACTCATTTTCTTGGTTTTCACACCTTTCTTGCTGTTTTTTAAATTTCTGGTATAATTCATCATATTCTTCATCAAAAGGGTCAACTTTTTTAATCCTTTCAGCTATATCATCAAGATCCCGTCTATCTTTGGCTAACTTGTTTTTTTTCTCTTCCAGTGTTTCTTTCTTTTTAGCAATTTTCTTGTAAAGTATTTCTTTTCTTAACTTTAAAATATCCTCTATCAGTTCTCCAAGGGTAAGATTATACTTGTTATGAAAATCATTTATTTTATTTAGATATTCTGATTTTTTTTCATTAAGTTTTGAAATTTTATTTTCCAAAACCTTTAACTCAAGCTTTAAACTGTTTAATTCTTCATCTTCATATACAGTTATAGATCTGAATGTTGATAAATATTTCTCTATCATCATTAGAGATGTAGAGTAATCATTTTTGTCAAGATTTGACAGTATATTCTCTACTTCTTTGTCTACATCCATAGATTTAAGTTTGGCTACCTGTAGATTTATTATATCTTCATCTTCTATAGTTATACTGGTTTTTATAAGTTCTAATCTTTTAGCTATTTTATGCATAAAAGCACCTTAAAATGGAATATCATTTTCATTATTTTCTTCGTATAAAGGAGTCTCTTCATATTCGAAGGGCTTTATGTCTATAAATCTTTGTTTAATAATATCCGGTCTATGGTATTTTTTAAAAGCCTCATCACTGATAGGAATAGATCTCGGAGGATTCTTAATTCTTTGATTTATATATTTTTTACCATTTTCATTACAATCAAAGTATTTATCATGAGTTATACGTACCCAACCATCATCGAAACTAAATATAGTAATTACATTTTTTTCATTATTGATATTCCATAGTTTAACTGTATTATCCAAGCTTCCTGAGACAATGTATTTATTGTCATGCGATATGGCCACGGAACTTACGTATCCAGTATGCCCTTCAAAGGTTCTGATCACTCTGCCACTCTCTACGTCCCATAGCTTCAATGTAGAATCTGAGCTTCCTGAGATAATGTATTTATTGTCATGTGATATTGCCACGGAACTTACGTATCCAGTATGCCCTTCAAAGGTTATTATTTCTCTGCTATTCTCTACGTCCCATAGTTTGACTGTATAATCCCAGCTTGCTGAGACAATGTATTTGTTGTCATGCGATATGGCCACGGAACTTACGTATCCAGTATGCCCTTCAAATGTTTTGATCTCTCTGCCACTCTCTGCGTCCCAAAACTTAACTGTTTTATCTCCACTTCCTGAGATAATGTATTTATTGTCATGTGATATCGCTACAGAAGTTACTTCACTAGTATGCCCTTCAAATGTTTTGATCTCTCTGCCACTCTTTATGTCCCATAGTTTGACTGTTGTATTCCAGCTTTCTGAAAAAATGGTTAGTCTGTCATTGCTTGCTGAGACAACGTATCTGTTGTCATGTGATATTGCCACCGAATCTACAGAGCCATCACATACTTCTAAGATTCTGATCTCTTTGCCACTCTCTAAGTCCCAAAGCTTAACTATTTCATCGTTTCCCGAGACAATATATTTATTGTCATGAGATATTGCTACAGAATTTACTGAATATACGTAACCATCTTTATCACATACTTCAAAGGTTTTGAGCTTTCTGCCATTCTCTATGTCCCAAAGCTTAACTATTATATTGTTTCCCGAAACAATATATTTATTGTCATGTGATATTGCTACAGAATTTACATCATCAGTATGCCCTTCAAATGTTTTAATCTCTCTGCCACTCTCTACGTCCCATAGTTTAACTGTCTTATCAACACTTCCTGATACAATGTATTTATTGTCATGTGATATCGCTACAGAAGTTACTTCACTAGTATGCCCTTCAAATGTTTTAATCTCTCTGCCACTCTCTAAGTCCCAAAGATTGACTGTTGTATTCCAGCTTGTTGAGACAATATATCTATTGTCATATGATATGGAATACACATCATATTTATGCCCTTCAAATGTTTTGATCTCTCTGTCACTCTCTATACCCCATAGCTTCAATGTAGAATTTGAGCTTCCTGAAACAATATGTCTATTGTCATACGATATGGCTACAGAATTCACATAATTGGTATGCCCTTCAAAAGTTTTTATCTCTCTACCACTCTCTAAGTCCCATAGTTTGACTTTTTTATCCAAACTTCCTGAGACAATGTATTTATTGTCATGTGATATTGCTACAGAATACACCTCTCCATTATGACCTGCAAATGTTCTGATCACTCTACCACTCTCTACGTCCCATAGCTTCAATGTAGAATCTGAGCTTCCTGAAACAACATGTCTATTGTCATACGATATGGCTACAGAATTCACATAGTTGGTATGCCCTTCAAAGGTTCTGATCACTCTGCCACTCTCTATATCCCATAGCTTCAATGTAGAATCTGAGCTTCCTGAGACAACATGTTTATTGTCATACGATATGGTTACAGAATTCACATAACCGGTATGCCCTTCAAAGTTTTTGATTTCTCTGCCACTCTCTACGTCCCATAGTTTGACTGTATAATCCCAACTTGCTGAGACAATGTATCTATTATCATGTGATATGGTCACGGAAGCTATTCTACCAGTATGCCTTCTTGGTATAAATATCTCAAAATCACTGGATATATCCAAAAAATCCCTGTTATTTAGTATCTTTTCAGTGATATTCATCAGATTTTTTGTTTTTGAAATAACTTCTAGCGAATTCCGATTACCTAAAATTGGTAAATTCTTTTTCATTATTTACCTCTAAAACTAAAATCTATTTTTACTTTATAAAATCTGTTTTTATCTTAAGATATCTTCAGTAATTTGTCCACAAAGGTCTGGTCAATTATTGATGAACAAAGCGTTAGAATTCATTACGTGTCGCCATAACTCTGAGGAGAATTAGTGACCATTTTATAGAATCGAATACAATCGCCGAAATCACAGGCTTTGTACCATGAACATCCCCCATATTAGATCTCAGCTTTTGCATTACTACTGCTGCCTGATTGAGCGAACCGTGTAAATTTGACAATAAAATCTTATAATCAGATTCAGCCCAACCAATTGCTTGAAACTCTGATACCAATTTCTCTTTCGCTTTAATTGCTTCTATAGACTTTTTAATTCTTTCCTGAAAGGATGCTTTATTCGGATTTCCTACATTGAACTCTTGATAAATAGAACTGGTTACTGAATCTAGCGCACCGCAAGAAGCTGAAAGCGAACCACTTAAGTCACCATTTCTCAATCTAGTAGCTGATTTAAGAATATCCTCATGGGCGTTTTCAGGAATATCCTTTAACTCAGATAAATCAAATATTTCGACAGGCAGGATCGCTGTCCCTGAGAATTTCCATCCAACTCTAGATAGAACACGCTCCAAGTCTTCTATCAGGTTCGGATTCTTCCGAAGCATTTCCTCGCAACATATAGAAGCTAAAACTCCAACATTGTCACAATCCATTGCGCCAACCTGCTTGTCAATTTCATTGAGTAATTGAGACTTCGAAGCTCCACCTTGATATTTTTGTTCAAGATGAGCGAGCCCTGACATATCGATGTCTGCATATCCGACAATTAGCTTTATATCGCCAAAGGAAAAATTATCTATAAGCGAAGAACGTATCGGTCCCCATGGTATTCTTTTCATCTCCATTATTCCTTTGTTTTCTAATAAGTTATTATACAATTCGAGACCTTTGAATTACACAAATTACTCATGCTCAACTCGTTTCAGCATGTATTGATATAAGCAAGTTACGAGTCCCCTGAAGCAAGTGTTTGCTAAAGCAAATTTATCAGCCCATGGCGTGTGCTACAGGGTGACATTAGTAAATATACAAAGGTATCAATTCCTGATAATCTTACACATCCTTATGTATTTGACTTTATTTTCAAAGTCAAGTACATAAAATCTAATTAAATAACATTAAAACTTGTAAAATATCATAAGCAGAGTACCACAATAAAATTACCTGAGGTACTTCAAAAAAATAAATGTTTTCCTATTTGAGAGTTACGCCCCCCCACTCAGCTTAATAATGAATATTGTAAATGGATAGGGTGGCAAAATTGCTAATTTTTCAATAATCCCATTTTTCATGTGAAAGGGGAGCCTGATTTAGCTCATCTTTTCGTAGTCGCCAGTCGGGTAGAAAATCATCCATGAGTTCACGAAATCTGTCATTATGCCGCCTTTCCAAAAAGTGCACCATCTCATGCACTAAAATATATTCTATACATTTAACGGGCTTTTTAGCCAGTTCAAGGTTTAGCCATATACGAGCGGCTTCAGGATTACATGAGCCCCATTTTGTTTTCATGATTCTTATGCCGGCTTTATTTACTTTTACGCCGATTTTTTTCTCCCATTTGTTCACAAAATCGGGCAATAACTCTTTTAACTGTTTTCTGTACCAGTCCTGCAACAGCTTATATCTTTTCTCTCTGCTTGTTTCCGGCTTAACTTTCATTTGCAACTTTTTATTGTTTACAATACGGACTTCCTGTTTGCCTTCCGTTTTTATGACATCAAGGAGATATTTTCGTCCCAAAAAGTAATGGCTTTCTCCTGAAACCATTTCTCTTGCAGATTGTCTTGCCTGCATCTCAAAAGATTTTTGCTGCTTACGTATCCATGAAAGTCTGGAAACTACTGCAAGTCTTACCGTTTCATCATCAAGATAAAATGGTGCTGAAACTCTTACCCTACCTTCAGGCGGGTACACTCCCAAATGCAAATTCTTTATATTTTTCCTGACAACTTCGACCTTTATATCACTGACTTCAATGATCCGCTTCTCAGTATTCATTGTGATTTTTCACGATATCAAATATTTGTTCGACAGTTTTATCATCATTCCCGATAACTGATTTTATGGCATTTCTTATCTCACGTTCTTTTATTTTGTGTCCCCGCCAGTTCGCTTTTTTCACACTTTTTATTTTACTGTCAATTTCCATTACTTTTCGGGCTTTTTGTTTTTCCATACTGTCACCAGCATAAGGAGCCTGTGATTCCGCCACTTTATCAAAATCAAGATTATCATAAAGAGCTTTAAGTGCCTTAGTATTTATACCTTCTGGATATGTCGTATCATAGCCTTGGTGGCTCACCTTCTTAGCAAGCTCAATAATTTCCTCAAGATACTTCTGATAGTCAATCGCCTCTTTTCTCCTCTGCTCCACCAGATCATTTAACAAATGTGACATTCTTTCATAATATTTAGGGTTAACCACCGTTTCGTCTATAATGAGTTTGCGGACGTTATTCTCAATCGTTTCCGCCATAGAATCTTTATCATTTTTTATATCATCCGGCAGTTCGTCCAAACCGTCTTTACCTTTATTTACAATCAATTCGACAAGTGTCATATCATCAAATGTAGAAAGTGTTTCACTGTCGTCCGCACGGATATAAGTATCCAAAAGATGCCTCATAGCGGGCTCATACATTTTCATATCCACATAATCGCCGCTCGCTAATTTGACCTCTTTTCGCACATTTTCAAAATGTTCCACTTCATCTTTTATTCTTTGGGCTTCTGTTTTAGTATACCCGGATTTTTCCATCTCATTGGCAAGATTGGCATAGGCTCTCAAATAAGATGAGGTTAGTTTATAAAGCTCAAGCCGTTTCGGCTCATTATCCTTTTGAATATCCGGTTCATTGCTGTCTCCAACATAATACTCCAAATATGCAGCTGTGTCATAAGGCGGTCTTACAGGCTCGCAAAGTGCTTTAATGGACTCTCTTACTTCTTCAAGCCTCTCTTTGCCCTGAGTGAGCCTGTCTTTCAGCAGCCCCTCCACATCCGATTTCTCATATCCCTCAAAAGCTTCGCCTGTATAATCCTGGATAGATTTTTCAAGTGATCGGAACAAATCCTTGTAATCAATAATATAACCATATTCCTTATCTTCACTGTGGAGACGGTTTACACGGCAAATAGCCTGGAATAATCCATGATCCTGCATATGTTTGTCAATGTATAGGTATGTTGCCGGTGGTGCATCAAAACCTGTAAGCAGCTTATCCACCACTATCAGAAGTTTCATTTGTCCCGGCTCGTTAATAAATCTTTTTTTAACTTTTTTTTCAAAAGTTTCTGTTTTATTTATTGCTGTATCTTCATCTTCGTCAAAGAATTTTGAAAGCATTTTTCGGTAAATAGAATATTTTCTTAATTTTTCCGTTTCACCTTCTCCGCTTTCCTCACCTTTTATTTCACGATGATGAGGTTTATAAGATGTAACAATTGCGCACTTATCAGCAATGTCCGTTTTCTGGAGCATTTCGTAAATAAGGCATGCTGAATAAATACTGTTCGTTACAAGCATGGCATTGCCGCGTCCGCTTTTGAGTCTGTCACGTAGTTCCATATCCATCAGTATATCGGATACGATTTTGCTGAGTCTGTCTTGAGAACTAAGCACTTTTTTCAGTGTGCCCCAGCGTTTCTTTATCTGAGCTTTCCCCAGATCTGACAGACCTTGCGTTTTTACTTCAAACCACTTGTCAATTTTATCCTGAGATGTAATATGTTGATCGATATCACGGGCTTCATATCTCAAGTCCAATATCACATTATCGTTGACCGCCTCGTCAAATTTATACGTATGAATATAAGGACCGAACACTTCAATACTTTTCTGCTTGTCTTTTTTTAACAAAGGAGTGCCGGTAAAACCTATAAAAGCAGCTTCCGGCAGTAAAGCTTTCATAGCTTCATTAAGCTTACCGGATTGGGTACGGTGACACTCATCAACAAAGACAAAAATATTTCCTTTCGGTTGAAAACCCTTACGAATGTTTTCCTGAATATCTGCAATAAATGAATCCACATCTTTATCTGTCAGACCTTCTCCTGAGCCGAATTTATGAACTAATGAACATACCAGCCATTCTTCATTTTTATTCAGGATATTTATAAGATCTGTTCCGCTTTGAGTCCTGTATATGTCTTCGCTTACTCCTTTAAATACTGTTTCTATTTGATCATCCAGCTCCACACGGTCAGTAATCAGTAGCACACGGCTGTTCTTTATATTTTCCCTTATCCACTTGGCAAGCCATACCATAGTTAGTGATTTACCGCTGCCCTGAGTGTGCCATATGATTCCGTTATCCTTACGTTTGACAAACTTTTGAGCAGCTTTTACGCCAAAATATTGATTGTGCCTACAGATTTTCTTTATCCCGGCATCGAAAACAATAAAATTGTGGATTAATTCTAATAGTCTTTTTTTAGAACAAACCTGACTGAGTTCCCTTAATAATGGGTTGTTTCCGGCTTCTCTATGAGCTTCGTTTTCTTTCCACCTGAGCCAGTATTTTTCCGGTGTCTGGATCACGCCGTAACGTAATCCTTCTGTATCATTTCCAGCCATTACAAGCTGCACTGTAGAATAAAATGACTGAATAAACTCTTTTTTCTGACTGTCCAGATTTTGCCGGATACCTTCTGTTACGGAAACAGTCGATCTTTTTAATTCAATTACACCTATGGCAATACCGTTTACATATATTACAATATCCGGTCTTTTTGAGTGAACGCCTTCTATCGTTACTTCCTCAGCAATTGCAAAATCATTGACAAGGGGGTCATTCCAGTTTATCAGCCAGACGGTTTTAGTTTGTTCACCGACATCAGGTTTTACTTTTACACCATAACGAAGTAAATTATAAAATTCTTTATTGGCATCATATAGTGATTTTGCCCCACCGACTGTTATTGCCTGATCTATTTCCCGGAATACCTTTTTTATAATCTTCTCGTCATGCCCCGCTTTTTCCAGCCAGCCATTCAGTACACCATATTCAACATTACAATTATTCTCTCTGTCTCTCAAATCCCCCAGATAACTGTAATCCAGTACTGTTTGAAAAAAAGCATTTACACTTTTTTGAGTTTTTAGTTCTCTTTGTCCTACTTCACTCATTAAATTTATTCCCCGGCAATAACTTATTTTTTATCATAAAGTTTCTTCGTCAATGATTTACCTTTTTGAGTTAACCGGTATTTTTGTTTGTTACTGTGGAGCTTCTCAGTTCTCTCTATATATCCCATTTCCAAAGCAGGATTTAAAAACTGCTCAACAAAATGACTTCTGCTGCTAATACCTATATTCTTCTGTATGTCACTCCGTTTCATTTCTCCCTCAATACTTTTGACAAGTATTTCTACATTTTCGGGGACTTGTCCTGTACTTGACCGGTACTTGTCCTGTACTTGTCCTGTACTTGTCCGGTCGCTTTCTTCCTTATCCAGCCAATCGGGATGAACCGGCAAAACAGTAAGGAAATATGTGCACTGCTCATCGGTTTCCAGAATAGGTTCCGGAGAACCATTATTGTACATAGCTCGGCGCATAGTAGGTATTCCTGTACCCCTGCCTTCAGTCAAATGAAGCTCTTTCAGAAAATCGCCTACTCTGCGGTTGCGGTAGTCGCGTGCTACAATACGTTTGTTTTCCGCCAGAATTTGTGCATTTACCGGAGGGACAGGACCGGGAAAGCTCAATACCTCGATTTTGTCCGGCCATATCTGCACCTCGACAGGATTGGGTATTTCATAACTTTTATGATAAATAGCATTTGCCAGAGCTTCTTCGACTGCTTCATAAGGAAAATTATAATAACGGTCAGCCTCCGGCTGTCCGGAGATTTTCTTGATTCGCTCTTCAATAACATGATTCTGGATATAATTCAGAGCATTGCGCAACTGGTTATGTAAAGGACCTTTAAAGTACTTCTCTTTAAAATCTTTACCCGATTCGTCATTGCGTATTACTACTTCGATTCGGGCATTACGGAAAAATTTTTCAGGTTCTCTGTTGAAAAACATCAATCCGACATTAACCGGGCGTAATTCTTCATCAGGTCCTTTGGCTATGGACAATTGTCTGGCTAAATCAGCAAGCGGCATGGAAGCACTTTCTTCAGATAGACTGCTTTTAATCTCATACAGGAAATCCCTAATCAAACCCAAATCAAGGTCATTAAGGCTTGCCTGATGATTGATACGGTCATCAAAAGGGATACGTGCTGTCAATTCCTGCAAACGCCGCAGGTTTTCTCCACGTGCTTTAATAGTTTTAGAGCCACTGCGGATATAATAATAGCGTTGCTGATTTCCTTTACCGAGTGCTTCCGGTGCGGAATAAGGGCGCATATCACCGGCTGGTGCCCAGATAACCAGTATATGGTTATCTTCATACAGATAAGGTTGTGCAATAGGCAAATAATGGGGCTGGATACGGTGTCCAATATTTGTCAGTTCTCCCTGGATAAAATCAATTCGATCCGGATCCAAACCTTGGGGAGGCAATATCGGTCTTCCATTTTTCTCGGCAATACCCACTATAATATATCCACCGCCCCAGTTGTTCATATCATTGGCGAAGGCACATAGCGTGTGTAGAATGGCTTCAGGATTCCAATCTTTTTTAAATTCCAGCCTTTCCCATTCTATGACTTTGCCGTTTATCAATTCTTCTATATTTATTGGCAGTGACATATTATAATCCCTCTAATTTTAAGTCCTTCCGGCAAACCATCTGCAAGAAAAATACGAATTGAGGTTGGACGTGGAGTATTTTTATTCATAGAGTTTCCTCTAAGGTTGATAAACGTATTTTACCGGTTAACAGTTGTTGCATCATACCTTGCTTCATCTGCTCAGTTTTTTCTTTACGTTTTTCCAATGCTTCAATTTCATCGTCCATATCTGAGAGAACTTTGGCTATTGCTTTTTGTTCGTCGATAGATGGTGGAATATTGATTGGTAATTCTTTTATTTCTTTAGAATTTATCGAATCGAAAGTTGACCCTTTTGACCATTTGCTCCATTTTGGTTCAATACTTATCAAATAATAATATAAAAAATTGTTTTTGTAACGAATAGCACATACACCTCTACCCAAACAAGTGTCAAATGTAGCAAAAGAAATTTCTCCTACAGGGGCGCGTACTGACATAATAATGTCTCCATGCTTACCTCTCTTAGTTACCTCTGTTGTGTAAATTCTTTTTACAGTTTTTCTATTAATAATATCTGCATTGCCTTGAATTAGAGGCATACCATACCCTGAAGTGTTATAGTTCACAGAACTGGGAGATTGACCCATTATAATTTCAGCAAAATCACCTAAGCGTTTGGTTTCCCAGGGTTCTGTGAAACCGGGGAGGCGGGTGTCTCCTGTGAGGAGTTGCTGCATTGCGGCTTTTTTGATTGCCTTTTTTTTGTGAATAAGCTTATCAAGTGATTCTATTAGGCTATCTAAATCTGACAATGCTTCAGCAATAGCTTTTTGCTCTTTGAGTCCTGGTTTTGGAACCAAATGTTCTATTAATACATCTTTAGTTACTCCATTTATCGAAGTACCTTGTGTAAGTTTAGTTATAGAATACATAGAAAAGTTAAGCCAATGAAATAAAAAGTAAGTATTTATTTCTTCTGGTATACATTCTAAACCTGTTAAGTCTTGGCTAATGGCAACACGAAATGGAGCAATTGCTATTTTGCCGACACCTGTTCTTGTAACTACTAACAAATTATTTTTTCCAACAATATTTGTTGAACTATTTATTATTGCTTCATTACATATATATCTTCTAATATTCGTCAATTTTTGCTCAACTATATCAACTCCAGTTATCCAAGGAATATCACCTACCCAGTACTTACTAACATTAGTGGAAGGAGTCCCGCCGCTAATTATGTTTTTAACACATTTCTTTATTGGAAGTACTTCCCAGTCTTTTGGAACTACACCTATTTCTGTACGCTTGTATCCTGAAGGAACGTCTTGGCTATTTTTATTAGATGATTTCATTGGCATAGACTCTATTTCACTTTTCATAATACGCCCATTTTTTTCAAATGTTCTTTCACTTTAAAATTATACGCAGAAACTTCCTTTTCAATTTCAGGGAGCGGCTCAGAATATCTTTCATTAAGCTTTTGGATACGACCAATAAGCTGCTGAGCCAAATTATTTATTTCACTTTGTATACATTTTCTAATAGAGCTAAACCATTTGTCATTAATAACAACCAATTTTATTTCATCCTCAGTCAAATCAAAATATTTGGCAAACACATCCTTATCAAGCTTTGCTTGGGCATCTTTTAACGCTTTTTTTGCTTTGGTTTCTTTATCAAGGAGTTTTAAACAATGATGCAAAGCCTCTTTTTCTTCTTCAAATTCATGGGTCATATTTCTGCTTAGCTTTTTCAATCGTTCCTCAACGGACTTTTTGGTAATATTGCCTTTATCGTTAACAACATCTTCAAGTAAGCCGTCTTCTTCCGTGTGTTCTTCAGTGAATTCTTCAAACTCACGTGTTGCTGCATCTTCCTCAGTCTGCAAATTGTCTATGGTATCTTTTTCTTCTTTAAAGAAACGCTCTTTTAGCAGTTCCGGTGGGATTAAATCTGTCTTATATTTTTGCTTGTTTATTGTCAGATCAGCAGTTTCCTGAATCTTCCGTTCTTTATCATTGATAATGCTTCGTGGTTGAGCGGCTTCTTTCCAGCCCACAGCTGTTATAAGATAGATATCATCCTGCATCACATCATACCAGTAATCCATCAGCTGCTGGTAAACATCATATTTATTGATTAAAGGGACTTCGGAAAAACGCTTAAGCAAATCTTCAGATAATGTATGGATAATTTCCTTCGGCACAGTCTTATGTTCCAAAGAATAGAGAAGAGGTTTATGGGCTTTTTCCCACTGATTGATAATACCTAAAATATCCTCTGAAAATTTTTTAAACTCATTGTCTTCAAAAATAATGGTACGTATCTGATCTGCTCCGACTTTTGGTTCGAGGTAGCCTTCTCTTCCATTGTTTTTAAACAGCTTATTTTTCAAATTTGGAAAAATTTGCCAGTAAGATTTTAAATTATCTACATCTTTTTCAGGAATACCTCCGTAAAGATGCGCTTCGAGATCGTGCAAATCCTCCGGCTCGCTTGAGTCAATATAGCGGGGAATATTTAGGTTATAATCATTGGAAGGGTCTTCAATCTCTTCAAAAGGGACCATCCGTGAATAGCCTTCCAAAGCTATATTTTTATTAAAAACATCTACTATCTTATGAATATCCTGTGACCTGAGCCGGTTTTTATTCCCGTCTTTGATATAACCTTTCGAAGCGTCAATCATGAAAATACCTTCACGTTCTCTGGCGGTTTCTTTGTCAATAACGATAATACATGCAGGTATACCTGTACCATAAAACAAGTTTGCAGGTAATCCGATAATACCTTTTATAAAACCACGCTTAATAAGGTTTTTGCGTATTTCAGCTTCTTTGTGTCCGCGAAAAAGTACACCGTGAGGCAAAATTATAGCGCCTTTTCCGGTACTTTTAAGCGATGCAATCAAATGTAGGAGAAAAGCATAATCACCATTCTTTGCGGGCGGTGTGCCATATTCAAAACGTCTGAATTCATCATTTGCAGGATCCAGCCCGTTTGTCCATGATTTAGCTGAAAAGGGTGGATTTGCCACTGAAAAATCAAATCTTGCTAATTTTCCGTGACTGTCTTTAAAATAAGGTCTTGAGAGGGTATTGTCCCGCCATATTTCTGCAGTGGGATAGTCATGAAGTATCATGTTCATTTTACTCAGTGCCCATGTGGCATTATCATTTTCCTGACCGAAAATCGATAAACCGTTAGGGGCTTCGTTGGCAGCTTTGAGAAGCAATGATCCGGATCCACACGTAGGATCGTATACCGTCTGATCCTGTCTGGTATCTGACCCTATACCTACGACTTTAGCCATAACGGTAGAAACTTCAGCTGGTGTATAAAACTGTCCTTTGCTTTTGCCTGACTCTGTAGCAAAGTGACGCATCAAAAACTCATATGCATCACCCATCAGGTCATCACCTTCAGCCCGGTTTGCACCAAGATCCAATCGGTCAAAAATAGATACTAATTTGGAAAGGCGGTCCTGCATATCCTTACCTGAGCCTAATTTCGTTTCATCGTTAAAGTCAGCCTGGTCTATTACGCCTTTCAGTTCATTAGCTTCTGCGAATTTTCTAATGACAATATTTATTTTTTCGCCAATATCCTTATTGCCTTTCAGGGCGACCATATCATCAAAGCCGCCACCTTCCGGCACGATGAGAAGACCGTCAGGATTACCTGCATATTTGTCTGTAACATATTTCATGAAAAGTAAGGTAAGTATGTAATCCTTGTATTGAGAAGCATCCATTCCGCCCCTCAACTCATCACAGGACTGCCAAATGGAGCTATATAACTGAGATTTCTTTATTGCCATTAAATTTCCCCTTATCAAATGTGATTGTTTGACTTTACTTATAATAGGATTTTTCCCACAACCTAAATATACCTTAAATTAAACAATGATTCAAGAAAATGGGGTTGCAATTTGAGGCAACTTATTTGTTTTTTAATTTTTTACAAATCCTATTCCTTTGTAGTATTAAAATTCGTGCCAATACCAAAATCATACAGAGTTCGAGTTTGCAAAAAAGCGTAGAAATTATCACAATTTTATCACACTGGCTTTTTCTGAAAAGTTAAGTTGCTGATAATAAAGATAAATTTGGCGGGAGTGTGTAGGAATCGAACCTACCTCCCGCCCAGCAGGCGGGACAATCGGCTTTGAAGGCCGTGGGGCGCACCAGCTACCCAACCACTCCCTTTTTATGATTGGAATATATTTATGCTGATATTTTCATCAAGCAAAACTGTAAGTATCTTCAAAATTTATAAGAGCAGGTTCCTGCCTCCAAAAAAGACAACCCACGCCACTACTACAATCCAATGTATTGCCACCGGTATCCATAGTGATCGGGAGATTATATAAGTGATGCTGCATACAATACCTAAAACAAATGTTATCAGAAGGAATGAAGAATCATAGAAATATTCTGCTGCTCCTTTATTTCCCGCCCATGCGTTTAAAGGATGCCACAGAGTAAAAGCGGATGAACTTATTATAGTGTATATGGCTGATAATACGTTATTGTCCTGAGTTTTTTTTAATGGGATAATTATGCCTCTGAAAAAGGATTCTTCCAGAAAGGAAGGAAAAATGAACAGAATAATAAATAAAGTAGGTCTAACAAGTTTTTTGTTGAAATTGAGTTCAAGTATTTTACTGTGCAACCCCACAGTAATAGCAAATAACCCGAAAAGAAAAAAAATTGCAGTACAAGCAGCGGTTTTATTCGGTTTGTAATTAAGTAATCCTGCTAAATAGTTATCGTGTAAGTAAGATGATATTTTGCCAATTTTTATCACGTTATTAGACCAGTCTTCTGTATTGCATTTTTAGATACTGTTTAGGGTTATTTGCGGTGAATTGCGGATAATGTTTATTATGTCATTAAAATTTTCAGCGATGAAATGCGGACTGGCATCTTCATGAAAAGAGCCGTACCCCCATTTTGCATAAACTGATGTGATACCAGCATTTTTCCCTGCAGTGATATCAGTATAATTATCTCCCACAATATAAGTTTTTTGGGGGATTATTCTGTCGATGTTGTAAAGACTGGTGATCAAGTGGATGATTTCGGCGTCCGGTTTGGGAGTCTTGACTTTACATGCACCGATTATAAAGTCAAAATAGTGCTTAATTCTCGCTGCCTCTAATATTATTTCTGCAAATTCTGTTGGAGCATTTGTGGCTACAGACATTTTTGCCCCTAAGCTTTTGAGTTTGTAAAGTGTATTGCAGACTCCCGGAAAAGGCGCAACATTTTTGACACACTGTTTTCTATAGTGCCGTTCAAATGCATTTTTATCTTTTTCTAAGTAACTGTCAGTGTTGTAAAATTGTTTTGATAAATTTTTTCTTCTTTGATTTATGATTTCAAGCACTTCCTCTTGTGACAAAGGCGGTAAATTTCTTAACTGCCTTACAAAATTAATGGATATTGTTATATCTTTTCTGGTGTCAACAAGGGTGCCGTCCATGTCAAAAATAATTAATGTATTTTCCATTTTTTAACCTGCAAACAGTGTTTTTATTATAAAAACAGAATATAGGACAATGTCCTTTAAAGTCAAAGATTTATTTTAATACAACCGGTGAGTGTGCAGATATTTGTGTGTTTGCCGGCCGGATTCCAAAAAAACTGTTTCTTTTGATTATTTTGGATAACTAAATATTCCTAAAATCAACAATGGTCACAGTTGAATAATTATTTGTATTATTATATATTAAGTACTTATACAAGTTGAGACCTTTGAATCTTTGCCTTACATCACCATGTAGCAGCAACTATGGTTGCTCAATTGGATGTTTAATAACATATTTACCAGTCTAAAAGACTGGTGCTCTCCGTAGGCATTATCTATACCGTGACGGAGTGGAGAGATTTTTACTTAATACTATATGCTAAATAAATATGCGATTATGCTTAGTTGACTCAAGTCAGTTTGAAGGGGGTGTTCTGTGCTCGAGCAGGTTTTTGAATTAAAGAAGGAATTAATTCGTTTGAGCGATCGTGAGGAATATTTGTACGATGATGAGTACGAACGTTTAGAAAAATTACGAGAAGAGTACAATGCACTGTTGCCCTGGCTTACGGCAGATGACATGAAAAAACTGGATGAGATGTTTGCCGAATGGTACAAACAATATATTTATCTTGAAACTATAGGGAGTATTAGACTTCCTGAAGGTTAGTACAGCTAATATACAACCTCTTTCAGATAAAGTCCGTGTGCCGGAGCGGTGGGACCTGCTTGTTCTCTGTTTTTTGCGTTAATTATGGTCTCAACTGCATTTGCCGGGTATTTTTTTTGATAGAGGTAAAGGGAAGTGCCTATAATGTTTCGTACCATATTATGTAAAAATCCGTTGGCGTTAATGGTTATTTTAATAAAATCGTTTTCTTTTTTTATTTGTACAAAATTTACTTTTCTAACGGGGTTATCCGGCAGGCTTTGGCGTTTGCAAAAGGATGTAAAGTCATGGGTTCCTGAAAATTTCTGCAGGTAGCAAACCAGTGTTTCTGTCTTTACCGGATATTTTATATGCCAGCAGTAGTTTCTGTACAGTGCGGAAGGAAGTTCTCTATTTAGTAAAATATATTCATAGGTTTTACTTACGGCTGAACACATGGCGTTAAAATTAGAGTCAACCAAACTGACCGACTTAATAACCACATCATCTGGCAGAAGGCTATTTAATCCTCTTAAAATAGCATTTTCTGGAATGTGTTTATCTGTTTTATAATTAAAAACCTGACCGTATGCATGTACATGTGTATCCGTACGTCCGGAACCGATGATTTTTATATGCTGCTTATACATTTTTGATAGAGATTTTTCTATTTCCATCTGAACAGTTCTGTGGTTGGGCTGAATCTGCCAGCCGTAAAAAAACGTTCCATCATATTCCACAATACATTTAATATTATACACAGTAAATCCCCGCTAATATTAAAATATACAGAAGAGTTATTAGTATTTCGCTGAATTTTGTTTTACTGAGCTTGCATATTGTTTCCCAGTTTCCCCTGAATTGCAGTGTAATAGCAATTTGCTCTGAAAAATACATTACACGGAGAAACAGAGGTATAATAAATGCTTCTATGTCCAATAAACGTTTAATGCCCCTTTTTGTGGTATCGTTTCTTAGTATTTGGGCGGTTTTTATCTTATCCGCTTCCTCAAAAAGCAGTGGAATAAACCGTAATGCAATAATGCCGGATGCTGCAATGTTTTGTGTGTCCACTTTTAGAATTTTGAGAGGTTTTAAAATAAGGTTAAGGATTTTGATAATGTCCAGTGGCCTGGTGGTTGCAGTAAAGAGTGCGGAGAAAGCTATCATCAAAAAAAACTGCCCTGTGGTGGAAACAGCGGTAAAATAACTTGGTTCATTAAAGTTAAATCCCTTGTCATTAAAAAACAGTTGCACAAAAAAAGTAAACAAAAGAAGGAATCTGAAAGGTTTTAATATAGAATAAATCTGCCTTGTTTTTATGCGGGATATAACCATTAATATACAAAATAGTGTGAAAATAAGAATAAGATTTAAGAGGGATACAGTTAGCCCGGTGACTATTATTGAGACGATAATAATAACAAATTTTGGCAATGGGTGAAAATTGTGTACAGCAGAGTCTGTATATTTATATTTTCCGAAATAAAATTTTTCCAACAGGCATACCTTTAAAAGTAACGATTCAGAAAAAGTTAGATTAATTGCTCCTGCAATAAGAGCCCCACCGGCCCTGTGATCATTGTATCACCGGCAGGTGATGCGTAAATCACATTATCTGAAAAATTGTCAAAGAGTCTATGTCTTTGGGGACCTGTAACGTAAATGGCAGCTTCAGAAAAATTCTTTTTCTGAAAACAGTGTGCTCCGTGTCCTCCGTCATTGTAAACGTCCTCAAAAGTTATTGTGGATGTAAGCATTTTTTTGATATATTTCTGCATTTTTTCCGGTGTAAGCATTGTTGTATGGTGTTCAAAAAAGGAGCTTGTTTTAAAATTGTCGTAAATTAGTGCCGCAAAGGTATGACCGTTACCCACATCCACTGTTATTACCGGTCTTTCGGAAACATTATACAAAGCTCCTAAAGCCGCCGCTATCCCTGTATCGGTAATATTAAATCTGGTGTATCCTGATTGTTCCAGGGTATTTTTTATGCTCTTTAGTCGGTTAAAGCCTTCCGGGATATTGTTGGTTTCATTAAAATAAGCATTTCTTAAATCGCCTTTTAAAAATTCTTTGAAAAAATTTATACGTGTTATCCTGTCCGACTGATTTTTTATGAACCCATGGTCCTGAACAGCAACAAGAATTTTTTCAAAATCCGAATATCCTGCCTTCTCTCTGAGCTTTTCAAAGAGATCCATGTCCAGATCATTTAAATAGAGGTGGGGGTTTTCAATGTTTTCTACTATGTCAAAACCCTGGGATTTCACCTTTTCTGTGTCGTCTTTGATACTTAGTGAGGCCTCTTTAGTAATATAAACATTGTAGCCCTTAGTCATATGATTCTTTAGGGCTTTTGTTACAGGTCCTCCGCCCATGGGTGCTCCCGCTATAAAAAGGTCTTGATGAGAATCTGCTATATATTTGGAAAATAAAATGGTGGGCGCAGGATATATCAGCTTGACTGAATTTTCCAGATGATCGCTTTTAGAATAAATTAAAGCATCCTGTGTTCCCGTGCCAATGTCTAAAGCTAAATAGGACATTTACGCTTTTTTCTCTTCGTCGCTTTCATCCTTATCGGTTTTCTTTTCTTCCTCATCCGGCGTTATATCGATTGCATCTTCAGCTTCCTTAGCGCTTTTCTTGAAATTTCGAATAGCCTTACCCATACCTTCTCCGATTTGCGGCAGTTTACCTGCACCAAAAATAACCATGACAATCACCAGAATAATCAAAAGTTCCTGTGTTCCTAAGCCAAACATATGTTTCCTCCATTTAAAGATCTTGCACAATACCTTGTTTCTATATGTTACTGTAGAAAATCAGGACTGTTGTGTTGTCTTATTTTTATATATTTTATTATAGCATTAATATAACTAACTTCAAATAAAATCAACATTAAAGAAAGATAGCCGTTTATTTTTTCCGGGGATATCCGGTTACCCATTTGAAAGAGTAAAACAGAATCAGTACAATCAGCCATGCATAACCATATTTGTTAAAAAAAGTGCCGGAGCTGGGGATTCTTACTACACATGAAAACGATGTTTTTTCGTCTATCTCAGTTGCTGAGCTAATATTGCCTTTCATATCGATACAGCCGGATATTCCAGATTGTGCAGCTCTTATTATGGGAGTACCGTATTCGATACTCCTGATTTTATCTATTGCAAGGTGCTGGTATCTTCCCATTGATTTACCAAACCAACTGTCGTTTGTAAGCAAAACAATTATATTGCCACCGTTGTCCTTTACTTTTTTTACCAGGTTAGTGAAAGCCCCTTCGTAGCATAGCAGCGGTGAAATCTTGTAACCGTTGTACTCAAAAATGCTAACTGTATTACCACCGGAGAAATCCTCCGCATCTCCGAAAAAGTAGTAACTTATCGGCTTGAATAATGTTTTGAATGGAAAATATTCGCCGAAGGGAACAAGATGTATTTTGTCGTATATCTTTTGCCTGGCATTTTGCAGGTAGTAAACACTATTGTAGTATGCAAATGAAGATGTGCCGTTATCGTTTCTTATGCTCCCGAAAATCAGAGGCTTTTTGCGGGAAAAATTTTTCAATTTGTTGTAAAGTTCACTATCTGTTTCCGTAAATGTGGGAAATACCGATTCCGGCAGGATTACTATTTCCCCGGGCATTTTTAGTGCTTTTTCCGTCATATCCAGGACATTGGAAATGATTTCTTCCCGGTGTTCGACAGCCCATTTGATTTCCTGACTGTAGGATGGCTGGACTATTGTAAAAGAGACGGTTTTGGCTGATGCCTTTGTGAGGTTACTTAGAATAAAACCTGAAGAAAAGCTCAAAATTAGTATTATCACCGGATAAATCAGATATTTAAAAGATTTGTTTGTAATATATTTGAAAAGCAGTAAATTTGTCAGAATTATTATAAAACTCAGACCATTTTCTCCTATAAGTGAAGCGTTTAGCTTAAAATAGGGTAAATTGTGTACAAAACTGCCCAAATTCAGCCAGGGAAATCCAGTGAACAGCTTACCTCTGATAATTTCAAGTGTGACAAAAAGCAGGCTCAGCAATATAACACTGTAGTTGTTTCTAAAAAAATAAAAAAACAATATCCAGTATAAAGAGAGATAAACAGAGAAAATAAACAGAACCAGGTATCCCACAGGCAGGGGTGCGTTACCGAAATGACTTACTGTTACGGTTATCCAGTTCAGATTGTAAAAATAATATATTAATGTGAAAACCAGTACATAAATAATAAATTCTTTTTTATCAGATTTTTTTATACAGATAAAAAGAGGAATAAAGGCAACAAATACAAAGTAACCGGAGCTGTTGCCGGGCGAAGCTAAGGTGAGCAATATTGCAGAAAGTACAGCAAGTAATGCCAAAGTTATTTTTTGTATGCTCATATGCCAGATATTAAAGAGTTTTTTGGTAAAAGACAACCAGAATGTTGCCGCGCTGCCACTCAATAATCAATAATTTACTTTTTTGATTTTGTTTTGTCTTTTTTGTATCGATCCTCGATACTGCATGAATCAGCCCCTCAGCCGCCGCCTTTAAAAAAGGCTAATCCCACAATGACAAGAACAAAAATTATTAATCCTATATAATCACTCACGAATAGCCCCTAATTAGCAATATCACCTTTGTACCACTTATCATCTATCTGCAATCTGTATATAAGATTGATATTGTTTTGATTTAAATACTCAGGCTTATATATGAATATATCTATTTTCATATCCTTGTCTATATTAAAATTAATTTTCCCATTTTTTTCGTTGAGCGGAGTATTGTTATAAAGCAGCGCAATAAGAGGGTAAACATCAAAAGGCTTGGTATTCCAGCTATATGAGTTTTCACCGGTATTTTTTATTTCTATGTTTTTCAGAATTCCTTTGATACCTGATATGCTGAGCTTTATGTGTATATCCCTTTTGCCATCCCCTCCCAATTGTTCTCCGGGGCCGGCTATATCTTTGTCCCCTGAGAGGGATATTAGTTTTGCTGTTATATTTTGATTAGCGTTTTTACCGTTTTCAAAGCTATTAATAGTGATAACCGGTTGTTTCCCTTCATACAGAGGCCCTCCGGTAAACCCCAACGATCTATTGTGCCACTTTTCCTTTTTCCCTGAAATAATTATATAATGCTTTATTTCCTCTGCGGATACAGGAATATTTATGTGTGCAGGTTCATCGCTTATTTCCTGCAGTCCCAGATAAGTTTTACTTTTATAGTGTAATTGGTTTTCATTCAGTTCAGCTGTTCTCTTGTAAAGCTTAACGCTTACATCGGATGGTTTTTTGATGAGATGTATTACAGCTGACTTTGTAAAAAAATTATCCTGAAAAATACATCTGACAATCAGTGAGTGGTTGTTATCTATGAAAAAATTTTCCGGATAGCTGTTTGTAACAGTATTATTTTCTGAGATTTCAACTGTTTGCATTTTACATCTATCACTACCGGCAAGGCTGTACTCTTTTGTAACCGTATTTAGCAATTCCCCTTTAAAAGAGCCTTTGCCACCTGTACCCATCCAGTTGCCTGTTATTTCCTCATTCTTAAATATTCCTTTGAATTTTTGAGAACATTTGAAAAAAGAATTTTCCGGAGCGCAGTTTCTTGTGAATTCTGTATAATTTCCGTCAAACGTGATATCTTTTAGCTGGTTAAAGATTTCCTTTTCGGGGAGAAAAATTCTGCCTGTTTTTTTATCAACGTTTAATCTGAGATAAAAATTCTCTTCTCTGTTACTGTATTTTGCTGTTATTTTGTATATGCGTACATCCTCTGTGGCATCTTCACCACTTCTGTCAGTTAATGTGAAATTCTTTTTGAACTCTGCGAGTTTTTCACCTTTTCCTATTTTGAATGTTATGGAGTAATGACCGTTGCTGTCTGTCTTGGCGTATGCGTCGTGACCAAGTATATCCACTGTGGCGTTTTTCACCACATTGCCGTTTTCATCGGAAACAGTACCTGAAATCTTAATCGATGAAATATTGTCCGTTTCAACTGTCAGTTCATCGCTGAATTCTATATATCCAGGTTTAAATACTCTGAAACTGAAATTCTTGAAAAGGTACATGTCTATATTTTTCAAGACAAAATTATTAATTTTTCTTTGGAAAAAATCGGCGAAATCCATCAGAGCAAAGCCGTCAAAAGTGTGCAGATGAACTACAAAGTTTTGAATTCTGAAATAGAGATTATATTCGGATTCCAGTTTTTTTATGGAAATGGGCTTTACGAAAATCCTGCCTTCATCCCCGAATTTTACATCACGCTGGTATTTTCCCTTTTTCCCCTGCAACAAGTTATTATACAGCTTTTTTGCCCTTTGTACGTTTTTGGCAAAATGTAACTCAATATCAACAGAGTAATTTTTGTCCCTTTGTATATCCCATATTTTCTCGCTTTTCTCACTAAAATAGTTGTATGTACTGCTTAAGCTTGCATAGTCGTCGTGTAATTTGTCCACAATGCCTGTTGCTATCCATCTGGAGTCTCCTCCTTTCAGGTCAGCCATTTTTGGGAAAATTTCATACAATGAATCAAGGGGGTTTTCTTCTGTATAACCGGCTGTTAAAAATGATGATATTATCAGCAGGATAAAAACAAATTTTTTCATGAAATTTCATCCATATTTAGAAGAATAATTTCCTTACCTTTTACTTCGATGACACGCTCATCTGCAAGTTTTTTTAGTAAACGTGAAAAAGTTTCTGGTGTGCTTCCCAGTAAAAGGGCCAGTTCGCCTTTGTTAACAGGAAGTTTGACCTTATTTGACTGTTGTTTCTCCGCAATATTTTTCAAATATGACAAAAATCTTTTTCTGGTATCCGCCAGAGTGAGGTTTTCTATCATATTGACAAAATATTTAATTCTGCCGGCCAGTACACCTATTAATTTCATTGAAAATTCCGGGTTTTTTCTTATTTCCTCAAAAAGTTTTCCGGAATCTATTGCCAGCGCTTCGCAGTTTTCCAGAGCGGTGGCAGTAACAGGGTATTTATTTTTAAGATAGAGTAAAATTTCTGCGAATATTTCCCCGGATTTTACAAAGTGGATTACAGCTTCTTTTCCTTCATCGTTGGTTTTGGAGAGTTTTACCATCCCGGAGCATAAAAAATATATATTACTTCCTTCTTCATCCTCCAGAAAAAATATCTCTTTTTTTTCTTTTGAAATGACTGTACTTATGCGTAATAAAGTGTTATATACGTCCTTGTCAGGGGAGCCTGCAAATGTTTTTAGAAACAGATTTACCGCTTGTTGTTTATTCAATATTTAATCTCCAAAAAAATTCTATTTCTTGACATATATCAATTCTTTTATTTTCACAAGATATTATACATTAGATTATAATAACAAAAGGAGGTTCACATGAGTATGTTTTGCTTTCAATGCCAGGAGACGGCAAAAAATGAAGGTTGCACTGTAAAAGGAGTATGTGGAAAAGATAATGAGGTGGCTAAGCTCCAGGATGCTTTAATTTATCTGTTGAAAGGAACAGGATATTGGGCTGAAAAAGCCAGAAAGTATGGAGTAACTGATGAGGAAGTGGATTTGTTTATCCTTGAGGGGCTTTTTACAACGGTAACCAATGTTAACTTTGATGCACAGCGGTTTGTGGAATATTGCAACAGGGCTGCCGAACTGAAAGAAAGAATCAGAAAAAGCTTTTTGAATGCATACAAAGAAAAAACCGGAGGGGAATTTTCTGAAAATATTCCTGAGCAAGCCGAGTGGCAGCCGGCCGGAACAAAGGAAGACTACTTAAAACAGGCTGAGCAGGACGGTGTTTTGTCTGAAGAAAATGAGGATATAAAATCTTTAAAAGAACTGTTGATTTACGGACTTAAAGGTGTTGCTGCATACGCCGATCATGCATATGTCCTGAATGAAAAGAGCGATGATATTTTTTCTTTTGCCGAACATGCACTTGCAGAGACAACGAGGGATGATATATCTGTCGACGAACTTATCTCTTTGGTTATGAAAGCGGGTGAGATGGCCGTTAAGGCAATGGAAATTCTTGATAAAGCTAACACCGGAAGGTACGGGAAACCGGAGATAACACAGGTGAATACAAGTCTGAAACAAGGCCCCGGAATACTTGTGTCCGGACACGACCTGTTGGATTTGGAAGTGCTGCTTAAACAAACGGAAGGCACAGGTATTAATGTGTATACACATGGCGAGATGCTTCCGGCGAATGCTTATCCGGAGCTGAAAAAATATTCTCATTTGGCGGGAAATTTCGGCACAGCGTGGTATAATCAAAAGTCTGAATTTGAACAGTTTAACGGACCGATACTATTTACCACAAACTGTATCGTACCTCCGAAAGATTCTTATATAGACAGGGTCTACACCACCGGATTGGTTGGGTGGCCAGGTGTTAAACATATTCCCAATGCTTCCTCCGGCAAAGAGAAAGATTTTTCTGCTCTTATTGAGCATGCTAAAAAACTGGGAAGCTTAGAGCCTCAGGAAAACAAAGAACTGACAATAGGTTTTGCCAAAGATCAGGTTATGGCTCTGGCAGATAAAGTTATTGATGCTGTGAAAAAAGGAGCAATAAAAAGGTTTGTAGTTATGGGCGGTTGTGACGGCAGACAGAAAAGCAGGGAATATTATACCGAAGTTGCCAAAGGATTGCCTGAAGATACGGTTATTCTCACTGCAGGTTGTGCAAAATACCGCTATAATATGCTTGATTTGGGTGATATCGGCGGTATACCCAGGGTTCTGGATGCAGGCCAGTGTAATGACTCCTACTCTCTTGCATATATAGCTCTTCAGCTGAAAGAAGCTTTTGGTCTTGATGATATAAATGATTTGCCAATTTCCTATGATATTGCCTGGTATGAGCAGAAAGCTGTTTGTGTTCTTCTGGCATTGCTGTATCTTGGTGTAAAGGGTATAAGACTGGGACCTACACTTCCGGCTTTCCTGTCACCTAATGTAGCTAAAGTATTGGTGGAAAACTTTGATATAAAGCCTATTCAGGATCCTGAAACAGATATCAGGGAAATGATGACAGGTAAATAAAGTAAAAAAACAGCCCGTTTGCAACGGGCTGTTTTTTTAACCTCCACCTACAAAGTGAACGATTTCCACCTTATCACTGTCATTTAACTTTGTTGAACCGAAATTTTCTTTGGCAACAATCTGTTTGTTCAATTCCACTACTACGGTTTCTGTATTTATGCCGAACTTTCCAATAAGTTCTCTGATGGTTAAAGATTCCTCCAGAATGTGATTTTCTCCGTTAACAACTATTTTCATATTTCCCCCAGTAAATATCTTACAGCTAAATGTGCCTGCATGTTTGCAGCCACAGCAACTCTTGTTGCCATAAGCCCGCAACCGGGCCGGGCTTCGTTAACCATATCCCCCACGATGTAAGTATTTTTTCCTATCTTGTGAATTTTCAAGCTTTCTGTATCAAACACACCTGCTACACCGGATGCGCCGATTATGCATTTCCCCGGGAAATGTTTCAAACACTCGTTTATTAACATAGCTTTATTTTTAGCTTTGTCAAAAGCTTCTATGATGACATCGTATCCTTTTAGCGTTTTTTTTGCATTTTCGGCTGTGATGTAAATGTTTTCAGTAAGATATGTATTATATGGGTTAATATTTAACAGGGTATCTTTTAATGCCTCAGTTTTACTCTTTCCTATTTGATGTATAAAATACTGTTGTCTGTTAAGGTTTGAGGGCTCCACTATGTCAAAATCGATAAGTTTTATTGTGCCTATCCCCATTCGGGCAAGGCTTACGGCAACATTTGATCCCAATCCGCCAAGGCCGGCTATTGCTACAAATCCTTTCTGGAGTTTGTCGTGTACTCCAGGTGTATGCCTTGCCATCATCAGATATTTTATTTCCGATTTATCCGGAATTTCACCTTTTCTTATCAGGGATATTTTGTCACCTTCCTGCAGTTTTATATCTGTATCCGTTTGATAACCATTAATTATTACAACATCGGCATCAGGTTTGATTTGATTCCTGAGTTCAAAAAGGGTGGTGAAATTATCTATAACCATTTTTTTCTCGTTAACGGTTATTTCCATCGAAATCCCCCTCGTTCTGTAAGAACATTTTACAATGTTATTATCATATATTTTAAGACCTTTGAATTATAGCCCTGCTGATTATGAAATTATGCATACGCCTCAGATTCTCATTCAGTTTATTATTTTAACACTTTTACCGGTTATATAAACATCTTTTTCGTAGTCAGACAGCTTCAGTACATTATCGGCACTGAATCTGTTTTTGTATATCAGATAGAAATGATTTGGGGAGTAGGAATTCTTTTTTATCGTGTTTGAGCGTGTTTTAAAGACGTAAAAACAATTACTTCTTTCTTCGTTGATGCATATGTTGCTGTAATTTTTACTTATTTTTTTAATTTTGATAAACTTGTTTTCACCGTCATAAATATTTATATACCCTTTATCAAATTCCTGAAGTGAGAGTTTTGCAGCAAATGGAATAAATTTGTATTTAAAATCGGAATACCAGCCTTTGAAGAAAATTTCACTTTTATCGCCTGAGATATTGATAAAACTTTTGGAGCGAACCATTTTCGGGATATACAGTCCCTCAGCATTACTTCCGTTTAGTAGAGGTACAATCAAGACCAACAGAAGTAGAAATTTTTTTCTGAGGGCAATAACGATTAACATGAAGATAAGGGTTAAAATGAAAAGAGATAAGCTAATCTTATTCAGAACAAAGCTCGGGAGAGTCCACTGATAAAGGCAGTCAAGTATTTTCAGGCTGATATTTTCAAATACGCTTATAGGTGTTATCAATGCTGCCGGAAAAATAAGGTACAATATCCCCAGAATTATCAGCCCTGAAATAAAGGGGAGCATGATTACGGTATTCAGGATGCTTAGATAATTGAAGTTTCCGAAATAGTAAAGAATAAACGGTGCAGTGAATACTGTTGCTGCTATTCCTACTTTTACAGGTGCTGTTATTCTTTCTGTGATTGTTCTTTCCTGAAATGTTTGTTTGCGTTCAAGAAAGTATATTATCCCGTAGACAGCAGAAAAAGATAAAAGGAAAGAAATATCTTTGATTAAATTGCTGTCTATCAGCATAAAAAATGCTGCCACAAAAAGTACCATTTTGTTTAAATGTGTTTTTATATCCAGTATATATGCTGTCATAAGTACAAAAGCAAAAGTGACTGCTCTGATAACTGTTATTTTAAAACCTGTAAAAATGATTAAAAGTGCAAGAATTGGCATAGCAATCAGGCACCTAAGCTTCATGTGGAGAAAGGATGTTATCCATAAAAGAATTCCCACAACAATCCCCACATGAAGTCCGGAAATAGCCAGCAGATGGTTCATCCCTGAAACGGTGAATTTATCCGTTATAAAGTCTTTCAGATAACTTTTGTCTCCCATAATCAGAGCATTGGTAAGGGTTATTTTTAATCCTGAAGCGAAATGAAGTTTTTCGGAAATATTTTTTCTAATAGCTAAAATGTTAGAAACCACAGGAACTTTCAGCACTGTATTGTTTTTTCTGCTATACAGATTAAGACCATATTTGGTCATACTTCTATCAAAATTACCTAAGATAAAATCGCCGGGAGAGAGCTCTTTGTCGCTAAAATAAGTGCCTGCCGTTGTTCTGTAAGCATGTTGTGTTGTTGTATTAAACATATGCTCGATAATAAAGAGGCTTGTATGAGAAAAAATATTGAGTATTATCACAGCAGCCATAAGCAAATATTTAATTTTGGATTTAATCAGAAAAAAAAGCAGAAGGCATCCTATTAGGGTATGCCAGAATTTACCTAGGCTGATTGAGCTTAGTAATAGGGCCGAGATGAAAAAAAATTCTGTTTTTCTATTCTTATATATTGTAGATATCACATATAAATTTTATAAAATTTATATGTGAATGTAAATTAAAACCGGAGGATAAATATGTCTAAAATTAAGCCTGTTTACTCATTTGTAGGATCTTCAGGCAGCGGGAAAACTACTTTCCTTGAAAACCTGATACCTGTGCTGGTAAGAAGAGGCTATACTGTAGGTGCAATTAAGCATGATGCGCATAAATTTGAAATTGATAAGCCAGGGAAGGATTCTTACCGATTGAAACATGCCGGAGCAAAAATTGTTAGTATATCTTCAGATCAAAAGATGGCTATGGTTCAATCCTATGAAAAGGAGTATACTATGGAAGAAATGGTACTGAAATTTTACGGTACAGTTGATATTATACTGACGGAAGGCTACAAGAAGAGCAATATACCAAAATTTGAAATATTCAGAAAGGCTAACAATAAACCGATGGTGGCTGAAGGCAGAGATGAACTACTGGGAGTAATCAGCAATGATGGGATCGGTGTGGATGTGAGGCAGTTCTCTTTGAACGATTATGAAGGTGTAGCAGATTATCTGATAAATATTTCTGATTTTACATCTGTCAATATCGATATACAGGGATTAGACGATAAATATATAAATCCCCTTTCAGAGTATTTGACAGCTCTGTCAAAGCTGGTTAATCTGCAAAATATAAAAGTAAAAATAGAAGGGAATTAGGTGAAATTTATGGAGAAAAATGAATTTGTACATTTACATCTGCATTCACAATATTCGTTGCTGGATGGCGCCATACTTATTTCAGATCTTATGGGAAAGCTTAAGAAACAGGGCGTAAAAGCTGCCGCCATAACAGATCACGGAACAATGCACGGTATAGTGGATTTTTACAAGCAGGCCATAAAAAATGATATTAAACCTATTATAGGTTGTGAAGTATACGTCGCTCCGGATGACAGAAGAAACCGTAATTATTCAAAAGCCGAGGAAAAAAATTATCATCTGATTCTTTTGGCCAAAAATAACAAGGGGCTCAAAAACCTCCAGTATCTTGTTTCCATTGCTCAACTGGAAGGGTTTTATTATAAACCCAGAATAGATAAAGACGTTTTGCGTAAGCACTCCGAAGGATTAATCGGTTTGTCCGCCTGCATGGCCGGAGAACCCCAGAAAAATATTTTAAATAATAATTATCAAAAGGCCAAAGAAGTGGCAATGGAGTACAGAGATATTCTTGGAGAAGAAGACTACTATCTTGAGCTGCAGGAAAACGGAATTGCTGAACAGAAAATTGTAAATAATGGTCTTGTTAATATTTCCAGGGAAACAGGAATCCCACTGGTTGCATCTAATGACTGCCACTACCTAAATAAAGGTGATGACAAAGCTCATCAGATACTAATGTGTATTCAAATGCAGGAAACAATAAGCAGCCAGAATAAATTAGAAATACATTCCGATCAACTGTACGTGAAGTCTCCGGAGGAGATGTGGGAAGCTTTTGCTGAAATTCCGGAAGCGTGTGAAAATACTTTGAAAATAGCCGAGCGATGTAATGTTTCCATAGAGTTCGGGAATTTGCATCTGCCCATGTTTAATATCCCCGATAACTATACGCCAGAAAGCTACTTTGAACATATAGCCAGACAGGGGTTGCACAAAAAGCTTGCCCGTATCCCTGCTGAAAAGCATAAAAAGTATCATGAGCGTCTTGACCGGGAATTGGACATTATTAAAATGAAGGGATACTCCGGATACTATCTTATTGTATGGGATTTTATCAATTATGCCAGAGAAAACAATATTCCTGTAGGGCCGGGGAGAGGCTCGGGGGCTGGGTCATTAGTGGCTTATGCTATGGGAATAACCGATATCGATCCCATTCGTTTCAACCTGCTCTTTGAGCGTTTTCTCAATCCGGAAAGAGAAAGTATGCCCGATTTCGATATTGATTTCTGTATGAACAAGCGGGAGCAGGTTATCAAATATGTTGTGGAGAAGTATGGAGAGAACCGTGTTGCGCAGATTATAACTTTTGGTAAGTTATTGGCCAGGGGTGTTATCCGGGATGTGGGCAGGGTCTTGGAGATACCTCTTAAAACAGTGGATAAGATTGCAAAACTTATTCCTGAAAAACCAAATATGACACTCAAGAGAGCTCTTAAGGAAGATCCTGATCTCAGGCAGAATATCGAGAGCGTTGAAAACGGAAAAGAGCTTCTGGAGCATGCCTTGAAGCTTGAGGGACTGCTCAGAAATGCAGGTATGCATGCAGCCGGGATTGTAATTGCCGATAAGCCTCTCGTTGAATATGTTCCTCTTTGCAGGGGACAGAATGACGAGGTTGTGACGCAGTTTGAGAAAAATACGTTGGAAGAAGTAGGTCTGGTTAAATTTGATTTTCTTGGATTGAAAAATCTTACTGTTATTGACGAAGCTGTTACCAGAGCTAATAAGAATCACAGTATCAATATGGATATAGATAAAATTCCCACGGACGATAAAGACACATACGAGCTCCTTGCCAGCGGTAATACCACTGGCGTTTTTCAGCTGGAAAGTGCCGGGATGAAAAATCTGCTGAAAAAATTAAAACCATCAACTTTTGAAGATATTATAGCCCTTGTTGCACTGTACAGACCTGGACCTATCGGCAGCGGGATGCTGGATGATTTCGTAAAACGAAAACATGGTACTCAGGAAATTACATATATTTTGCCCGAATTGGAACCGATATTAAAGGAAACCTATGGGATTATTGTTTACCAGGAGCAGGTTATGCAGATAGCCCAAAAAGTGGGTGGGTACTCTCTGGGTAGTGCCGATTTGCTGAGGCGGGCAATGGGGAAAAAGAAACCTGAAGAAATGAAAAAACATAAGCAGATATTTTTGTACGGTGACAAGAAGCTGGGCATTGAAGGGGCAAAATTCAGAGGTTACGATCTTGATGTGGCGGAAAATATATTTTCGTTGATGGAAAAATTCGCCGAATACGGCTTTAATAAAAGCCACTCCGCAGCCTATGCTCTGTTGGCATATCAGACTGCTTATTTAAAAACTCACTATCCACTGGAATACATGGCTGCACTCATGACCTGTGAACTTGATAAGGGTGAAAAAGTAGTGACTTTTATCGAAGAATGTAAGCGTATGGGAATAGAGGTGCTGCCGCCGGATATAAACAAAAGTTATAAAGATTTTACCATTGATGAAAAAGCCATAAGGTTCGGACTGGGAGCGATTAAAAATGTTGGTTATGGTGCAATCGACTGTATCGTGGAAGAAAGAACCAAAGGCGGCGAATTTAAAAGTATATACGATATATGTAAGCGGGTTGATCTGAGACAGGCTAATAAAAAAGTTTTTGAGTCCCTTATCAAGGCTGGAGCTTTTGACTGTTTTGGTAAAAACAGAAGGCAGCATCTGCAGGTTTTGGAGTCAGCAATCGATCTAGGACAGAAAAAACAAAAACTGAAAAGGGAAGGTATTACAACAGTAGATGATTTGCTTAAGGATGTGAACGGTGAAAGTGACGATGACGAATATTATCCTGATGTGGAGGAAATGCCTGAAAATGAGCTTCTTAAATTTGAGAAGGAGATGCTGGGGTTTTATATTACCAATCATCCATTATCCACTTATGCAGGTATTCTCGACCTTTTTTCAGTAAAAACCAGTGATCTGGCAGGGTATAAGGATGAAACAAAGGTAACACTCGGTGGTATAGTTAAAGCAGTGAAAACACATATTACGAAAAAAGGCGAGCGGATGGCTTTTGTTACACTGGAAGATATTGAAGGCAGTATCGACCTTGTAGTGTTTCCCAGGATATTCAGGGAACATGTCAAAGATATCGTTGAAGATAAAATTCTTATTGTTAAGGGAAAGTATACTTGTGATGAGGAGAAGGAGTCCATACTTGTTGAGGAAATTTATGAAATCAATGATGCTATTGAGTCGCTTGCGGACTTTTTGCTTATAAAGTTGAATATGATTGGCTTTACTCAGGAAAGGCTTAATAAGCTGAAAAGTATCATTAGCAGATATAAAGGCGGGCTTCCTGTTTGTCTGGAAATAGATAACCCAACAAAATATAAGATAAAGATGAAAGTAGGGAAGGATTTTGCTGTTAAACCTTCACTTTCACTGTTTAAACAGATTGAAGACTTACTGGGAAACAATACATATGATATCAAGCTGAAGGCTTCTTAGAGGAGGAGTTATGGAACAGGTCTTGACAATAGCAGGCTCAGACAGTGGCTGCGGAGCCGGTATCCAGGCGGATATTAAATCTTTTGCCGCTGCCGGGACATTCGGGACATCTGTTATTACTTCCATTACAGCACAAAATACCAAGAGTGTGGCCGATATATTTGACCTACCGTTATCTATAATTGAGTCACAGATTGATGCTGTTTTTGATGATTTTGATATAAAATGTGTTAAAACAGGTATGTTGTCAAATACGGAAATAATAGAGCTTGTTGTTGCAAAATTAAATGAGTATCCCGTCAATAATCTTGTGGTGGATCCCGTAATGGTGGCAAAAGGGGGAAGCAGGCTTTTGCAAAAATCAGCTGTTAGCTGTATTATCAGTGAGCTTATCCCGCTGGCCACAGTGATTACTCCGAATATAGAAGAAGCTGAATTTATTTTGAATATGACTATTGATAATGAGTCATCCATGTTAAAGGCGGCATATAAATTGCTCGAAATGGGCAGTGAATATGTTCTTTTAAAGGGGGGACATCTGAAAAATACAGAGGCAGTGGACGTTCTTGTGGGTGAAAATATGGAAAAACGATATGCGCTTGCCCGTATAGATACAGAAAATACTCATGGCACAGGATGTACCTATGCTTCGAGTATCGCAGCATACCTTGCAAAAGGGTATGATATTGACCGGGCTGTTCATATCTCTAAACGCTTTGTCACCGGCACAATAGAGAATTCGAAGAATCTGGGAATAGGTTCCGGGCACGGTCCCCTGAATCATTTCTATTTTTCCGAAGGTTTTGATAGTGCGATTAGATAAATTTCTGAAAGTGATGGCTATTATTAAAAGACGGACGGTGGCAAATGAAGCTGCAAATGAGGGGTTCATTCTTATAAACGGTAAAAGTGCCAAACCATCTTCCACTGTTAAACAGGGGGATGTTTTGGAGATTGATATGTGGAACTATTACAAGAAAATTACAATTATCGATGTTCCTTCTAAAAACAGCGTACCGAAAAAGGACAGGGAGAAATATATCCGTACAGATGAGTATAAACCGAAAGAGCCGGATGATATTATATAAAAAACATGAGCTTTGCATAATTGAGCCATTATAAATTTTCCCACCCATAGCCCTTCCTGACTTTTTAATAGGAAGAGAGTTAAGTTCCTCCCCTAAGTTAAAGGAGGATAGGCGAAGTACTTATTCAAAGCTCATAAAACTGTTTTTACTCTTCGGGTTTTAAGACAAAGGTTGTGGTTGGTTTGTTAAACAGGTTTTCAGATGCTTTTTTGACGTCTTTTAAAGATACTTTTTTAAGATTTTCAATATATTGGTCAAAATAATCGTATCCCAGCCCGAGATTTTCAAAAAAAGCAGCATACCAGCTTCTTTTCTGTGTTGACTGGGATTCGGTCAGTATTCTGCCGAGCATGTAATTTTTGGCTTTTTCAACATCATCATCGGAAATCATTTTTGTGGCGTTTTTGTTAATATCCTTTATATCATCTATGGCATTTTTTACGTTTGAGTAATCCAGACCTATGAAAGAAACAAATCTTGATGAGCAAATTCTTGATGGGTAAAAAGCTCCCACTGCATAAGCATATCCCTTTTCCTGCCTTAGAATATTAAAATAATAGGAGCTCATTCCACCACCCATTATTTCAGATAGTACTTTTGTGGCGAGGTAATCATCCGAAGAGGCTCCCGGTGCTTCATAAGCAGTGTATAATTTTGACTGCTTTATTCGTGGGTAAGTTTCTTCTTTATAAATTTCTTTTGATATACCGGAACCGGTGCAGTCAATTTTATTATTTGGTTTTTCAGGTAGATTATTAAATATATTTGTTACTTTGGATTTCACTACCTCGGTATAATTACCGGCTAATGATACCACTGCATTACCTCCGGCAAAATTATTCCTGTAATATGCTTTTAAATCGTCCAGCGTCAAAGATTCTACAGCATCTTTATCACCTAAGGTGGAAAGTCCGTAAGGAAAATTTCCGTAGGTTACTTCCCCGAATTTTTGCATTGCCACTCTGTTAGGGTGGTCTTCAAGACTTATTATTTCCTTTATAAGAAGGCCTTTTTCCCTTGCAAAAATATCAGAGTTCAAATCGGGGTCATTAAACAGCTTTTTCAAGTGAGGTAAAATTTTAGTAAAATCTTCTTTAAGCATAGATATTTCAAATTCAAAAAAGTCATTTGATACACCGGCATCAATATTGCCGCCGTAAAATTCAACTTTGTTCATAAGGTCGCTGCTTTTTAGCCAGACATCGGAAAATAGTGTGCCTATGCCGTTATTTTTTTTCGTTTCGGCAAAAAGTCCGCCTTTTAAAAACACTGTTAGTGCTATAACATCACTTTCCGGGATATTGTTTGTGATTACTGCACTGTTGTTATTTAATTTCACTTTTTCACCTGCAACTGCTAAATTAAAAGAAAAAATAATAGTTAATGTCGTTATGATTATATAAATTTTTTTCATGTTTAGCCCTTTTTAATTTTATAACACCAAAATATTTATTACGTCAAGAGACCTTTGCATAATTCCATAATTGTCACCCTGAACTTGTTTCAGGGTCTCATAACTTACTGATATAATTAGATGCTGAAATAAATTCAGCATGACTAAATAGAGTTGTGCAAAGGTCTC
>Ga0182237_100077_pt1 | contig 44498 bp, 47 predicted proteins | sample hydfratesGB_TF_B_FD_132457 | JGI IMG/M metagenome (GOLD analysis project Ga0182237, IMG submission 132457) | Subsurface microbial communities from deep shales in Ohio, USA - hydraulic fracturing test GB_TF_B | ecosystem: Environmental > Aquatic > Deep subsurface > Shale gas/oil reservoir >... | reverse complement strand
GCATAATTCCATAATTGTCACCCTGAACTTGTTTCAGGGTCTCATAACTTACTGATATAATTAGATGCTGAAATAAATGGTTGACTCTGTCAAATTTAGCAACATTGTTGCTGCTACAGCATGGCTAAATAGAGTTGTGCAAAGGTCTCGCATAAAAATTGTGGAAATAAAAAGTACTCAATGTTAATTTTTTAATTTAATGAGAACAGGGTTAGCCTCGCTTAAATAAATTGAATATTAATAAAACTATTTTTGTTTTTAAATATGACTTTCTAAATATTGACAATAAAGAAAATAATAGTATAGTGACAATATTGAAAATTTAACAAAGGAGTTGCTTATGAAAGTTTTAAGAAATCTGTTTGTGGTTATCTTTTTGTTCGCCGTACTTGTTCCCTTTGGCAATGCTGAAGAGAAAAAGGTGAGATGGAAGCTGGCGATGACCTGGGGACCGACTCTTCATCCATTTGTTGATACGGTGGAAAATATGGCCGATATGGTTGAGACAATGAGCGGCGGTAATTTTATTATACGAATCGATGCTGCAAATATCCACAAATCACCGTTTGGGGTATTCGATATGGTGAAACTCGGCCAATATGAAATGGGACATTCCGCTTCATACTACTGGAATGGCAAGGATATTTCATTTTTGCCTCTGACAACAATGCCTTTTGGTATGACGACTCCGGAGCAATATGCCTGGTTCTATTACGGAGATGGCATGGAGCTTATGCAAAAGGCTTATGGGAAAAATGGTATGCTTTCATTTCCCGGCGGAAACACAGGTAGCCAGATGGGTGGATGGTTTCGCAAGGAGATTAATTCTCTGGATGACTTAAAAGGACTTAAAATGCGTATTCCCGGGTTTGCCGGTCAGGTTTTGGCAAAGCTGGGTGTTACTGTGACCAATATCCCTCCCGGTGAACTTTATACATCTTTAGAAAGAGGCACCATTGATGCGCTTGAATGGGTAGGCCCCGGTATGGATATTAAAATGGGATTTCATAAAATTGCACCTTACTATTATACGGGCTGGCAGGAGCCTGCCACAGAGCTGCAGTTTCTTGTAAATAAAAAAGCTTATGATAAACTCCCTGAAAAATATAAAGATATATTAAAAGTGGCAATGAAAACGGCAGCATACGATATGTATATCCAGAATTATCATATGAGTGCAAACGCCTGGTCTACCATGAAAGAAAAATATCCTGACATTAAAGTCAAAACCTTCCCTGATGAAGTGCTAAATGCAATGAAAGCATCTTACAACGAACTAGTAAATAAGAATAAAAAAGAGAATGAGCTTTTTAAAGAGATTATGGAATCCAAAGAAGCTTATCTTAAGAAGGCACGTGACTGGACATATATTTCCGATTACCTCTATCTGAAATCTATGTCTGAAACAGAATAAGTTTATATTGTTACAAATTCAAAAAAAAGGGGCTGAAAAAAGCCCCTTTTTTTACTTTAAAAAATAAAGCTTTTGGTATATTACTTTTATGAATCCAAACCAAGGTGTTTAAAATGCTTATAAAAATTGAATCTTTTTTTAATGGAATTTCTAAATTTTTAGGTTATCTGACAGCCTTAGCAACGGTCTTAATGGTAATTAATGTTTTTGTTGATGCAATGATGAGATATGTTTTTGACTGGGGTTCGGTAGGGCTGCAGGAGATGGAATGGCATCTGCTATCTGTGGTTATACTTCTGGGTATACCTTATACTTTGATGGAAGAGGGGCATGTGAGGGTTGATGTTATCTATGACAGACTGAGTCATAAGAAGCGGGCTGTTATAAATATCATTGGGTCCGTTATTTTTATAATGACCTTTTCACTGCTTATTGCCACAGGCTCCATTAGTTTTGTCATCGAATCTTTTGTATCCGGTGAAACCAGCAATGATCCGGGAGGATTACCATATAGATGGATTGTCAAAGGTCTTATACCACTCTCTTTCTTTTTATTAACTTTCATGAGTATAGGTTATATTGTTAGGAATATTAATTTTTTTCGGCATGGTGACGACTTTCAGGAAACACAAAAAGATGATGTCCAGGAGATTTTATAATGGTTGGTATTCTTATGTTTTTTGCGGCACTCCTGCTGCTCTTATTCGGATTTCCCGTTGCGTTTACTTTTGGTGGGGTTTCGGTATTTTTTGCGATTATATTTGGTCTTGTTGAAGTAATACCTTTTGGCGGCACCATTTGGGAAGGGGTGAGAGAAGGGATGAGTATGTTTTCTTTTATGCCCTTTCGTTTGTATGCAATAATGACAAACAAGCTTCTGATGGCAATTCCCCTCTTTATTTTTATGGGTCTTATTCTGCAAAAATCCAATCTGGCAGAAAGGTTGTTAGAGTCCATGGGGTCGCTTTTTGGGGATATTCGTGGCGGAATGGCTATTAGCACGATTTTGGTGGGTGCAATGCTGGCTGCTTCCACAGGAGTGGTCGGTGCCAGTGTTGTTGCAATGGGAATTATTTCCTTACCTGTAATGCTAAAATATAATTATAATAAAGAGCTTTCCACAGGCACTATATGCGCTGCCGGAACATTAGGGCAGATTGTTCCGCCATCAATTGTTTTGATTATTCTTGGAGATGTTTTCCAGCTTCCTGTGGGAGACGTGTTCAAAGCTGCTTTCATACCTGGAATATGGCTGGTGGGTCTCTATCTGATTTATATATTTGCTGTTTCTTTTTTTAGAAAGGAAGTTGCTCCTCCTATTGTTCTTGAGAACAGGGGGAATAAAATTCAGCAGATTAATAAGGCTCTTATTGATATAGTACCTCCGTTAATTTTGATTATTCTTGTTTTGGGTTCTATTTTTGCCGGTATTGCCACTCCAACTGAATCTGCGGCGGTGGGCTGTTTCGGGGCTATCATACTGTCTTTGCTTTACAGACAGTTTTCCTACGGAATGGTTAAACAGACAGCTCTTGAAACAGTCAAAATTACAGTAATGGTCTATACTATTCTTATCGGGGCAACCGCCTTTTCAATGGTTTTTGTTTACACTGGTGGCGATGAGATAGTCAGGGATATATTGCTTCAGCTTCCCGGAGAGAAATACGGTTTCATTATTTTCTCAATGATAGCCATACTAATTCTCGGATTTTTTATCGATTTTATTGAGATTTCATATATTATTGTTCCCATTATTCTTCCTGTAGCCGAACATATAGGTCTAAATCCGTTATGGTTTGCAATACTGATTGCGATGAATCTGCAGACATCTTTTATGACGCCCCCTTTTGGATTTAGCCTTTTTTATCTGAAAGGTGTCTCCCCTCCGGAAATTAAAACTTATCATATTTACAGAGGGGTGGTGCCGTTTATTACAATTCAGATTATTGTACTGCTGATTTTGGCTTTTTATCCCCAGTTGTTTTTTCTTAGCTCTGGATAGATGTTAATGGTGTGTTTGTGCTAAATGTTAAGTTTACCCTGTGAAATATCAGCTTAGCTGATAGACCGAAGGTCATTTAACAGGGCAGGGGTGACAACTTTTTGTCATCTCGAGCGAAACGGAGTGGAGTCGAGAGATCTCAGACCCTATTTGACAAGAGATTCCTCGACTACGCTCGGAATGACAGAAAACTGCCATTTCGATGAACCACCGGTAAAGTGGGAAGAGAGATCTCTGACGTTATTTGTGATATGAGACCTCTCCACTCCGGTCGAGGTGACATTTGATACGTGTCATTCCGAGCGGAAGCGAGCACCGAGCACATAAGTATTTATGTGCTCGGTGGAGCGGAGAAATCTCTAACGCTGTTTGGCTAAGATTCCTTGATTTATATGGTAATAACTTATGTGTTTACGCTTAGTAATAAAAATGTTTTTGGAGGATATTATGGGAATGATGAAAAAATTGTTGTATTCTATGCTTATTATCTTGCTCGTTGCTTCTACAGGATTTGCAGCGGATAAAAAAGTACGTTGGAATCTCGCAATGACCTGGGGACCTACGCTGCATCCGCTTTCTGATACAGCGGAGCATATGGCGGAAATTGTTAAAAATCTCAGTGACGGTAATTTTATAATCAAAGTTGATGCTTCTAATGTCCACAAATCCCCTTTCGGTATCTTTGATATGGTAAAGCTCGGCCAGTATGAGATGGGGCACACCGCTTCTTATTATTATAAAGGTAAAAATATTGCTTTTTTACCCCTTACTACCATGCCTTTTGGTATGACAGCTCCGGAGCAATACGCCTGGTTTTATTACGGAGGCGGACTTGAGCTTATGCAGGAGACTTACGCTAAACATGGAATGCTTGCTTTCCCCGGAGGTAACACGGGAAATCAGATGGGCGGATGGTTTACCAAGGAGATAAATTCTCTGGATGATTTGAAAGGGCTCAAGATGCGTATACCGGGATTTGCCGGTCAGATTATGGCCAAACTTGGTGTTACGGTTACCAATATACCCCCCGGTGAGCTTTACACAGCACTTGAAAGGGGCACGGTTGATGCTGTGGAATGGACAGGCCCCGGTATGGATATAAATATGGGCTTTCATAAAATCGCCAAATACTATTATACAGGATGGAATGAGCCGGGCTCTGAAGTAGAATTTCTTATAAATGAAAAAGAATATAACAAATTGCCTGAAAAATATAAAAAGATACTTAAAATTGCTATAAAAACAGCAGCTTACGATATGTATATTCAAAGCTATGAGATGAACGCTGAGGCCTGGCAGCAGATGAAAGAAAAATATCCGGATATTAAGGTAAAAGTATTTCCTGAAGAAGTTCTGAAAGAGATGAAAACTGCATATGACAATTTGGTTGCCAGCTATGAAAAAGAATCTCCCATGTTCAAAAAAATTATGGAGTCCAAAAGGGCTTATCTGGATAAAGTACGCGACTGGACTCATATATCCGATTACTTATACCTGAAGTCCACATCAGAATCTAATCTAAAATAAAAAGTTTTTGAGGTATTTGAAATGGTTCAGATTACTGATAATGTTTGTATTAATAAAAAAGTTGTTTATATGGCAATAGAGAAATTTGCATAACTATAAAAGGTCTTATTTCTTTTACTGTTGAGAAATTTCCGAAACATTTGTTTACTCTCAACTCTTATTCTATTAATATAGTTTGACACAATATCTTTCTGTTAGTGGGGATTCTGTGCCAAATAAATTTAAATTTTATCGATATTTTGCCCTGACAATTATCGTCATCATTATTTTAGTAGTTATCCTGTCGAAAAGTGGCGCAATAGATTTTAATATTTTAAAGCATGATTTATATAAGTCCTTTTTGTTCATTGTTTCTTTTCTTATTCTGCCTCTCATCGGCTTTCCCTTTTCAGCCCTTCTTGTGGCGATTGGTATCGAGTTTAATTATATTATCGGACTTTTGGTGATGGCATCTATAATTCCCATTCACCTTGTTTTTTCTTTCTGGATTGTTAATAGATTTTTTCGGGAAAGAATAAAACGTTCGTTGCAGGCAAAGAAATTCAAAATTTTTGATATTCCTGCCAACAGATATCTTGAATATACGTTTATATTTATGATTGTTCCGGTGGTTCCTTATGCAATGAAAAACTATCTGCTTCCGGCTTCAGGTGTTCCGTTCAGATATTATTTTATTATAGGCTGGACAATTCAATCTGCTCTCGGAGCTCCATTTGTTGTCCTGGGTGAAGCCGCATCTAAGCTTGATTATCAGGTGCTTTTTGCACTTTTATTATTGTTTCTTGCTCTCTATTTTGTTATGAGGAAGCTGAAAAGAAGATATTTTAACGTTATAGCAAAAGATGATGCTAAATATTGAAGGCGGTGTTGTATGCTAATGAAATGGCTTCCATGGCGATTTATAATAAAAAGAGCGGCTAAATCCCAGGGGTTTCTGGATCCACTTACCTTGATGGCAAAATTGAGAAGATTCGGGCATCCTTCAGAAGTTCAGGAACCTATTGAGCTTATAAGAGCCGGCGTCCTGTTTCATGCAAGGGGGCTGGTTAACACGAGAGCTATACAATATAATCTCGACTGGGTGTGGCCGTACTGGATAAACAAACAGTTTCGACCGGAAGATGAGTCGTTTATACCACGGGGTTTTTCTTTCAGTCATATCAATTTGACTCACCGTAACTGGACTGCCGTTGGTTCTCCTAATGAACCGCACTATCCTATTGTTGATCCAAGGGGACTTTTAACACCTTATTTTGACGGATGGTCAATTGATTTTTGGCTGTTAAAAAAAGATGGCAGTATGCTGATACCCGCACAGATGGAAAATGTGCATCAAACCTTTGAGTACAAAGACAATATCAGGGTGAAAACGGATGCTGGTGAAAATCACAGAAAAATCTCTTCCGATATTTTTGTTGAATCTCAAAACGGCAGATATACCATTTTCAGCAATGTCAAGGTTTCCGGTGAAAAGGGGGATAAAATCATCTGCTCCATCAGGCCCTATAATCCGGAAGGGGTGCAGTTTGTGGAAAAGATTGAGTACGACAGAGCTGGCAACAACTTTTTTGTTAATGAATCGGCGAAAGTGTATTTTGACAGAAATCCTGATAAAATATTTTTTTCTGATTATCACGACGGGGACGTTTACTACAAAATCAACGGTGAAGAGAACGGGAACTCTGTCAGCTGTGATATCGGAATGGCAACTGCCGCAGCCGTGTTTACTTTGGATGAAAATGAAGCGGAACTCTCCGTTACTTTGCCTTTGAAATGTAAACATCGGCAAAAAGAAAGTTACACATCGGTCGATGTTGCCCGGGAATGGGACAGCTTAATTGGTGAAACAGCAAAACTTGATATCCCGGATGAAAAAATTCAATTTCTTTATGACGCTTCTGTAAGGAGTATTTTGCTTTTAACGGCGGATGAAGCTTACCCGGGGCCCTACACGTATAAAAGATTTTGGTTTAGGGATGCCTGTCTGATGATGAATGCACTGCTATCTATTGGGCAAACAGAGAAAGCATACAATATGCTGCTCACATTTCCTGAGAAGCAGAAACACTCCGGTTATTTCAGGTCACAGGAAGGGGAATGGGATTCAAACGGGCAGGTTTTATGGATAGCACACAGAATTAAACAAATCGAAAATGTTCAGTATAAGAAAGATTTTATCCGTTCTATGGCAAAGGGTGCTGAATGGATATGTAATAAAAGGATTAAAAATGCATCCGGTAAAATGCATAACGGTCTTCTGCCTGCGGGATTCAGTGCTGAGCATTTGGGACCCAATGATTACTACTACTGGGATAATTTTTGGGCACTCACCGGTTTGAGATCAGTGGATGAAATTATTGGTGAGGATGCAGAGTTTTCAGATATCAAATATAAATTAAAAAAAGAAGCTGATGAGTATGAAAAAACCATATTTGATACAATAGAATCAATTCCCTCCACTAAGTCACAGGGTGCTATTCCGGCTTCGCCTTACAGGCGAATCGATTCCGGTGCTGTGGGTTCCCTGGTGGCTGATTATCCCTTACAAATAACAAAACCTGCAGATTCTAAAATAATGAAGACTATCGAGCTGCTTGAACAAACGTCATTTTATGAAGGGGCCTTTTTTCAGAATATGATTCACTCAGGAATAAACATATATCTGACACTGGCAATTGCACAATCTCTGCTCAGAGCCGGTGATAAAGGTTATAAGGATCTCATATACAAAGTAGCCGAACTTGCTTCATCCACAGGGCAATGGCCGGAAGCAATACATCCACACACAAAAGGCGGCTGCATGGGCGACGGACAGCACGGCTGGGCGTCTGCTGAGTGGATTATGATGATTAGAAATCTTTTTGTCAGAGAAGAAAAAGATGAAATAATTATCGGTTCCGGTATTTTTGCCGAATGGATAGAAACAGGTAAAAAAATATCTTTCGGACCTACGCCAGTTTTCGGAGGTAAAGTAACAGTTGCTGTGGTGAAAGATAATGATGGCATATCCGTGGATATTATTTGCCCGGAACGGTCACGGGAATTATCATTTAACATTAACGTCCCGGGATATAAAAATGTAGTTGTTAAAAACGGTTGTGCAGCCAAAAAACTGAACATGTTAAATGGGTAAAATATTGTTCAGAGTTTTAAATCTAAAATATTGTTTGCATAAGTATCATATAGAAAACTGTTGTTGAAAAAATACTTATCAGGGCATTTTTCATTTTCAGATGTAATAATGTAGCCAGTATTATTGTCAATATTTCCGGTATCCCTTTGGTTTGATTCCAATTTGTCCCGGAGAGTGCATAAAAGATGAGGATGGTCATTATCATTACAGGAAGGTGCCTTTTTAAATAATCCATAGTTGGATTGGGCTCTACTCTGGAGAATACGAGGAATGCGAGAATTCTGGTCAGGAAGGTAAAAACGGCACACAAGAAAATGGAGAAATATAAATAGCTGCTACTCATCCACAAAACCTCTCATAACAAACATTACAATGACCCCCAATGTTAGGGATGTTATCAGCATTTTGCCTGCAGGGATAAATATTAATGAAAATATACCTATTGCGCATGCGGTGAAAAACGTTTTGAAATTTTTCTGCTGCCTGAGAAGCTCTATTGTAAGCACAACAAACAGTACTGTCAGGGAAAATTCGACGCCGCTGGAGTTAAAAGAAATCGTGGAGGCCATTGTCGCACCTATAATTGTACCGATAATCCAGTATAGATGATCGAAAAGGGCAATCAGGAAAAATGTTTTTTCCTTGTCTTCCTCACTTTTCCAGGTTTTTAAAAGTGCAAACGTTTCATCTGTAAGCCCGAAAATGATGTAAAACTTTTTTATGCCAAAGTCTTTCAGTTCGTCCATAATTGTGATTCCGTAAAAGAAGTGTCTTAAATTAATCAGAAAAGTACCAATAGCTATTTCAAAATAGCCAGCGTGAGCACTGAGGAGCGAGACCGCCAAGAACTGACCGGCTCCTGCAAACACCACAATACTCATGATTACTGTGGCTACAAAAGAAATTCCGCTCTCAACGGCCAGGATTCCGTAAGCCATCCCAAGAGGGATATAACCCATAAGCACGGGCAATGTGTATAAAAAAACTTTTTTCATTAGATAAACCGCTAAATGTTTTAAGAAAGAGTTTTGCAATTAATAAGATTTAAGTCAAGTAATATGTAATTTTTGGTGCCCCCCATTTATTGTTGAGATAGTGAGAGAGGTAGATGGGGAAGTAGTAAAATGGAGAAGTCGTAATTTGTATATTGGTTATTAGTTGAATGGTGTATTGGTGAAAGAGTTGATAAATATTAAGACCCAAGGGCCGAGGAGCAAGTGCAAAGTGGAAGTAAATGTGAGATTGGGAACTTGAAAAAGTTGATTATAAGTTTGTTTTTAATGTTGAGAGGAAAGTGTTGCATTTTCAAATTACGTTTATGAATATGTTGACAATGCTTATGGAAGAAAATTCCAAGAGAATAAAAATTGAAGAATTTGTTGAAATGATGCCCGATGCCTGTGAAAAACAGTTCCCGAAAAAGTGCAATTGCTGCTGCAGGTATTTTGATACTTTTCAGGATTTTCTCAAGTATACAATAATACCTGTACATTCAAAAGACCACAGCTTGCAGTTGATTGATTTGGAAAATTTACATGATGTTATTGCGTTCAGGAACTGTTCCTGTGGGACGACGATGACAGTACAATGTGCGGTGGATAAGCCGCAAAAAAAAGAATTGATGCATGCGATATCGAGAGCTTTGCACAACTATAAAAGGTCATCCCGTAGCATTCGCCTGAAGGCGAATAAATTTACCGCAGGTAACCACTTGTTTCGAGATCTATAACTATCAACAAGTTGCGAGACCCTGAACCAAGTTCAGGGTGACAGTAAGGCTATTGTGCAAAGCTCTTATATCTGAAGAAGCTCGTGAGAGGGGGGTTGAGCCCGAAGATGTCGCCCAGCTTCTAAGGGATAAAGTCATCGAAAAGGCTATGAAACGTTAGTGCAGCCAGGAATTAGTCATTGTTTATTCTTCAGAAGTATATTTTTTGTCGTATTGTTTTTTAATATCTTCGGCTGCAATAATTCCCGATGTGGATGCCTGGATTATTCCTCTTGTTATACCTGCACCGTCACCTATACAGTATAGGTTGTCATAATCAGTTGATTTCAGATTTTTATCCACACTGATTCTCAAAGAGTAAAATTTCACTTCAACACCGTACAGAAGTGTGTTTGGATCTGCAATTCCCGGCATAACATTATCTAATTTAAAGATTGTTTCTTTAATATTTGTCAGATATCTGTATGGCAGTACAAAGGATAAGTCCCCAGGCATTGCATTTTCCAGAGTGGGGCGAACAAAGTTCTTGCTTATCCTGTTTTCGGTGGAGCGCCTTCCTCTGATTAAATCTCCGAATCGCTGGACGATAACTCCTCCTCCACTGAGCATATTTGCCAAATATGCTATATATTGTCCGTATTTCACAGGCTCTCTAAAAGGTGCGGTAAATTTTGTTGATACAAGAAGTGCAAAGTTTGTGTTGTTACTTTTTTTGTTTTTATAGCAATGGCCGTTTACTGTCACCAGTTTATTTTCATTTTCTTCGGCTGCCACAAAACCGCCAGGATTGACACAGAAAGTTCGTACTTCATCTTCAAATTCAGATGTATAATGTTTTATTTTGAATTCATAAAGACTGTCTGTAAAACTGTCTGATATAGCTCTTGGTATTTCCACGCGTACACCGATATCCACAGGGTTAATGGATGATTGCATTTGGTATTTTATAGCTATGCGGTGCATCCATGAATTACCACTTCTGCCTACCGCTAATATTATTTTATCGTAATATTGCTTTCCCTTTGAATCACTGAGTAGTCCGGTAATTTTACCGTTATCTATTATTAAATCTTGCACGTTTGTGTTACAGAATAAATTCACATTTTTTTGCTGTTGAAATAACTCGTAAAGAGTTTTGATTGATTTCAGGCAATTATCGGTGCCAAGATGCCTGATTTTAGCTGGATACAGTCTCAAACTGTTTCTCGAGCACATATACTCGAGATCTTTTATATTCTCATATTTTGCAGATGTTTCAATAGTGTTTACGCCACTTATTTTTTCCCAGATACTATCAGCTTCCTTTATTAACTTTTCCAGTTCGTCTTCGGGGATATATTCTGTTAACCAACCTCCGAATTCAGTGGTAAGTGTAAGTTTGCCGTCAGAATATGCTCCGGCACCTCCGAAACCACTCATAACCTCTTTTCTATTTCTTTCTGTTATGGGGTTGCCTTTCTCATACAAATCAATTTTTATTTCAGGGTTTTGCATGAGTTTGTAAGCTGCAAACATACCTGCACTTCCTGTCCCTACTATTGCAATTTTCATATCAGTCTCCCAGTGTTTTTATTCTTATATGGTAGTTATTATCCGAAATATTCAGTACTGCGTAAGTCTTTTGTTTTATAGTCCTGTTGTGGCTAAGACTACCTGGGTTAATGAAATCGATTCCCGAAATTTTTTTGCTGAATGGATTGTGTAAATGCCCGAATATTATTATCTGGGCGCCGGGATGAAGATATAACAGTCGGTTAATAATGTTATGCGGTGTGCCTGCTCCGTGGGATATACCGATGCCCAAGCCGCCAATTTCGGTATTTATGTATTCCGGCAGTTCAGAAAATTTCCTGTGCCTGTCCATATTACCTTTTACAGCTAACAAAGACTTTGATTTTTCTTTCAGCTGCAGGTACAGGTTGTATGAAATAAAATCGCCGGCGTGGATAACTTTATCGGCTTCCTGGATTTTGGCAATGATACTGTTTGGCAAGCTGGTAATTGCGTCTGTGTGTGTATCCGAAATAATTACTATATTCATTATAGACCTTTATATCACAGTTAAAGTCTATTTTAAAAGAACTGATTTAGTCAACATAAAAAACAATTGCTTGTTTACAATAAAAGTGTTTTTCCAATGTAATCTGTGCAAAAAATTTTTAATCTCTGGTGTTTATCTTAAAATATGCAGTATAAATTCTAAGTAATTTTAAAGACTTGTGCATTGCAAAAAGTAGAATAAGTACCTATAGTTTAGTGTTCACGGAATAATTTCAGTTTGTGGAGACAATTAAAATTGAGTTTAAACTATATTATACAGATACCGTATTATGATGAAATCAAGAGTATTTCCTATGAGTTGGATTCCCCTGTATATTTTGTTGGAGGGGTTGTGAGGGATTTATTATTGGGAAGGGAAATAACGGATGTTGATTTGGTCTGTTTTAATGGGGAATATACCTTTTTTGCAAAAAAATTATCTGCAAAACTGGGGTCCACCTGTATCAGTTTTAAAGATAATATGCGGTTAGTAAAGAAACAGACGATAATAGATATTTCAAAACCAAGGGGTAAAAATATTTTGGAGGATCTAAACAAAAGGGATTTTACTATAAATAACTTAGCTATGAATTTGGAAGGGGAGATTTTAGGGGATAAATCTGATCTTTTGCACCGGAAAATTAAACATGTATATGCTGATGTTTTTAAAGATGATCCGTTGAGAATGCTGAGAGCATTTCGTTTTGTTTCGGAACTCGGTTTTGCACTGGACAGTTCAACTGCCAGGCTTATTGCCTACAATGCCTCCGATATTACCAATACGGCAAAAGAGAGAATTTTTCAGGAATTATACAAAATGTTCACAGGTAAATATCTGAGAAATACCCTAAGAGATTTTTTTTGTGCAGGTAGAAAAAGAGCTACCTCTGTAGGAAAGTTTCTGTTTTCTGAGCTGGCGGAAGCTCAATATATTAAACAACCTGCAAGGTTTCACAAAGAAAACATACTAAATCACAGTATCAGTGTTGCCGAAGAGATGTTTAGAATAGTTGATGAACTTAATCTGAATGAAGAAAAACGGTTTGTATTAATATCGGCAGCTATCTTACATGATTGTGGGAAAAAAACGGCATGGGAAAATAACAGTGGTAGGAATTTTGCTTATCACGATATTATCGGTGAGAAGGTTGGAAAACAGATAATGAAAAGACTCGGTTATCCATCCAAATGTCAGAACTATGTAGGTTTTTTGATAAAGCATCATCTCAGATTAACTATATTTTCTGTCAACGGGGTCAGAAAATCAAAGCTTCAAAAGTATGTCTTTGAGAACAGAAAATATATTGATGATATTATACTATTGAGTTTGGCTGATAATATGGTTAAAAAGTTTAATATAAAATTATTGCATAGCATTATTCTGAGGATTAGAAATATACAGAAAGATATGGATTTGGCTGCGTTGGAAAAAATAAAAGGTACTGATATCTTAAATATGGGTGTGGAGAAAGGTCCTGAAGTCTCCAGGATTTTAAAAGAGGTTCATTTTCGTCTGGCCTTTGGTTATTTAAAAAATTATGATGAAATAACGAAATTTGTCCAGAGTATTAAGGGGGAAACATGAAGCTGCTACGTTTTAAAACAGGAAACATAGAAAAAAAAGGTATTTATGAAGATGGTGTCATCAAAAGAATTTTTGGCTCTGTTTTTCATGAATATACTGTGACTGATGAAGTTTACAATTTTGATGAAGTGCAGATTCTGCCACCGGTTTTACCATCCAAGATTGTTTGTGTGGGAAGAAACTATTCAGATCATGCGAAGGAGCTGGGCAACAGTGTTCCCGATGAGCCTATGCTTTTTCTAAAGCCCTCCACTGCACTGAATTCACATGAATCTGTTATTATATATCCTGAGGTATCCAAGAGAGTAGATTTCGAAGCAGAGCTGGGAGTAGTTATTGGTAAAAAGTGTAAAAGTGTTAGCGCTCAGAATGCGTTGGATTATGTATTAGGTTATACATGTTTTAATGATATTACTGCGCGTGATATACAGAAAAAAGAAAACAAATTCACACGTGCCAAATCTTTTGATAGTTTTGCTCCTGTGGGGCCCGTTATTGAAACGAACTTAACTCCGGAGAATTTACGTGTGGTTTGCAAGGTGAACGGTGAGATTAAGCAAAATGGCAACACAAAGGATATGGTTTTCGATGTTAAGATGTTGATTAGCTTTATTTCGCATGTTATGACTTTATTGCCTGGAGATCTTGTTGCCACCGGTACACCTTCAGGTGTGGGGCAGCTGAGCCCGGGAGATATTGTGGAAGTTGATATTGAGAATATAGGGGTATTGAGAAACTATGTCCATAAGCAATGATAGAATTAGTTGTTTCGCATGTGGGGCATGTTGTGTCGCATTCAGTATATCCACACTTAATAAACCTTCCGGGGAAAAATGTAAGAATCTTACCGGAGAAGGGCTTTGCGGGATATATGAAAAGAGGCCGAAGGTATGCAGTGATTTTGCACCGGACGAAATATGTGTACTGATTTCAAGCTTGCCATTTGACCAGAAAGTAAATGTTTTACAAAAAATTTATGGCTGTTAATAGTTAGTTTTGGAGGGTTGGCTTGTACTTAGGGTTGACTGGCGGTATTGCTTCCGGGAAAAACACTGTGGCGGACATGTTCAGCCAACTTGGAGCGTACACCATCGATGCGGATGAAATAAGCAGAGAAGTTATGAAGCCGGGGCATAAGGCTTTTGATGGTGTGGTAGACTTTTTTGGGAACGAAATTCTTGGCGAAGATGGTTTTATTGACCGAGCAAAGCTAAAGAAGATAGTCTTTTCTGACAGTTCAATGCGCAAAAGACTTGAAGAGATTGTTCATCCTGAAATATTAGCATATGAGAAAAAAAAGGTGGGTAGAATTAAGGGCAATGATGATAAAGCTATTATTATTACACACGCAGCATTAATAATTGAAAAACAAACTTACGGCAGGTTTGATGGTATAATTGTTGTTTATGCTGAAAGAAACCAACAGCTCAAACGATTAATGGCAAGAGATAACATTACTGTTGAATATGCCGAAAAAATTGTCTCGTCACAAATGAGTATAAATGAGAAAATTAAATATGCCAATTTTATAGTTAATAATTCTAAATCCCTGGCGGATACGCATAGGGATGTCAGAAGAATATTTGATGTTCTGAATATTTATCAGTATTGTATGAAACAACTTAAAAAGCAAAAAACACAATTAAATATTGACTAAAAAATAATCATGCTTTATATTCTTTGACTTCCGGTATATTCGGAGATCAGCAGAATACGTAAAGCGTAAAGGGATGGGAATTGTAAATGTTTACTACGCTAAATGATAAGCTTCAGTCTGTATTTAAAAAGATACGGGGTGAAGTTAGGATTACTGAAGAGAATATAAGAGAAGCCATCAAGCAGGTTAAAATGGCTATGCTTGAGGCTGATGTTAATTATAAAGTTGTAAAAAAATTCATCTCAGGTGTCCAGGAAAAGGCTCTGGGCGAGGAAGTATTAAAAAGCTTATCCCCCGATCAGGTTTTTATTAAAATAGTCAATGATGAATTGACTTATATTCTGGGTGGCGAAGATCCTGCTGCCACAAAAATATCCTTAAGTCCAACTCCACCTACAGTTATAATGCTTGTGGGTTTACAGGGTTCAGGTAAAACAACTACTGCCGGGAAACTGGCTAAGCATTTCCAAAAAAATAATAGAAAAGTTTTGCTTGTTGCTGACGATATATACAGACCGGCAGCAATAGATCAGCTGGAAGTTCTTGGGAAACAGCTAAGCGTGGACGTTTATTCCGACAGAGAAAGTAAAGATGCAGTTGATATTGCCCTGAAATCGTATGAATATGCAAAGAAAAGTGCCAAAGATATTGTAATTATAGATACAGCGGGCAGACTTCATGTCAACAATGAGCTTATGGATGAGCTTTCTGATATCAAGAAAACCGTTAACCCTAATGAAATTTTGTTTGTTGCCGATGCCATGACAGGACAGGATGCTGTAAATGTTGCCACAAAGTTTAATAATGATCTGGATATATCAGGAGTAATTCTTACAAAACTTGACGGTGATGCCAGGGGTGGAGCTGCACTATCTATTCGCGAAGTAACTGGTAAACCTTTGAAATTTGTGGGTATAGGGGAAAAACTTGACGCCTTTGAGCCATTTTACCCCGACAGAATGGCTTCAAGGATTCTTGGCATGGGTGATGTGGTTTCCCTCGTTGAAATGGCCCAGGATGCAATAGAAGAGGATGAAGCTGAAAAACTTGCCGATAAAGTTTCCAAAGGCGGCATGGACTTTAACGATATGCTTTCACAGTTTAAGATGATTAGAAAAATGGGCTCTTTTGAAAGCATTATGAAACTGATTCCCGGAATGGGTAATATGAAGAATGCAGATGTGGATGAAGACCAGATTAAGAAAATAGAAGCCATTATCAACTCAATGACTCCGAAAGAAAGAAAATATTATAAAATCCTTAACGGGAGCAGAAAAAAACGTATAGCCAGAGGGAGCGGAACCTCGGTAAGCGATGTCAATAAACTTATCAGCCAGTTACAGCAAATGAATAAAATGATGAAAAAATTCAGGAAGAAATACGGCGGAGCGGATAAGTTAGACGAAAAAATGTTAAAAAATATATTCCCTATGTGATAAGGAGGTGTGAAGCGTGGCTACAAAAATCAGATTAATGAGAATGGGCAGGAAAAAGAGACCTTTTTACAGGTTGGTTGTTGCTGACAGCAGAGCAAAAAGGGACGGAAGATTTATTGAGATAATCGGGCATTATAACCCTTTGCCTAATCCTACAGAATACAAAGTGGATGAGGAAAAAGCACTTAAGTGGCTTGGCAATGGAGCGGTACCTACTGATACTGCGAGAAACATTCTTTCCAGAGCGGGAGTAATGAAGAAATTTGATGAGATTAAACATCAAAAAAACAGTTAAACCAATCGGAGGTGTTAAGTGAAAGAGTTAGTTGAGTTTATCGTAAAATCACTCGTGGATAATCCTGACAAGGTTTTAATCGAAGAGGTTGAAGGGGAAAAGACAACTGTAATTGAGCTGCGCGTGGATCCTTCTGATCTGGGTAAGGTTATCGGTAAACAGGGCAGGACAGCGAGGGCTGTGAGGACTATTCTTAATGCTGCAGGTATAAAAAAGAATAAGCGTGTTGTACTTGAAATACTTGAATGATTATGCGTCTCAATATGAGACGCATTTTACTGTAAATTTTCTATTGATATGAGGTTTTTCAGTATTGGCAGGATTGTAGGTCATCACGGCTTACACGGTGATGTGAAAATAAAACCTATAACAGACAACCCTGATATTTTTTTTGATTTAACCTACTTGCTTTTGGCCGAAAAAGGCGAAGTAAGGCGGTCTTTTAAATTAAATAATATATATTTTCAGAATAAGTTCATAATAGCTTCCCTTGAGCAGGTATCCCATATAGATGAAATCGGCGATTTGAAGGGGCTGGATGTGGTAGTGCCGGAAAATTATTTACCTGAGGAAAATCCTGACGAGGTTTACTGGTATAAGATAAAAGGGGCGGCAGTATTTGATGAAAATGGCCGCAAGATTGGTATTCTATATGACTATATCGAGTCCGGAGCCTCAGATGTTTTCAGGGTTGCTTGTGGTGAAAGTAAATATTATTTGATATCAAACAATCCCGAACATATTATAAAAATAGATGATGTCAACAAATCAGTTTACATAAATTCCAACGGTTTAGTCAGTGAAGATATTTAATGTACTGACAATTTTTCCTTCTATTTTTGATTCTTTTTTTTCTTACGGTGTTATCTCTAAGGGTATCAGCAACAGGCTTATAAAAATCAACATGGTGGATATAAGGGAATATGCTTTTGATAAACACAAAATGACCGATGATTACCAATATGGAGGGGGGCAAGGTCTGGTAATGAAGCCGGAACCTATATATGAAGCTGTGGAATCGGTACGTTTGGAAAATGATACCCATGTTATTTTGCTGGATCCGAGAGGACGTAGGTTTGATCAAAAGAAAGCTGAAGAATTGTCTTTATATAATAATATAACTTTTATTTGTGGAAGATATGAAGGTGTGGATGAGCGTATTCGCTCTCTTGTTGTGGATGAGGAACTGTCGTTGGGTGATTTTATTTTAACGGGAGGAGAGCTCGCTGCAGCAACTATGATAGATTCCATTGCAAGGCTTGTTCCCGGAGTGTTAGGTGATGACAGATCTGCCGAGGAAGAATCATTTACGGAAGGTTTGCTTGAATTCCCCCACTACACCAGACCATACGAATTTAAAGGGCTTAAGGTTCCGGAGGTGCTTAGAAGTGGGGATCATGAGAAAATCAGAAAGTGGAGAAAAAAAGAATCGATAAAAATTACTTTACAAAACAGAATTGATTTGTTAAAAGATAAGGCTCTTGACAGCGAAGCAATGGATATTATAGAACAGGAAAGAGTTAAAATGAATAAACGTGCGGGTCTTTATACTGCATTGCTTCATTACCCTATGCTGGATAAGCAAGGGGACAATGTAGCAACTGCCATTACAAACATGGATTTGCACGATATTTCACGAAGCTGTAAAACGTTTGGTGTTAAAAAATATTATGTGGTTACCCCTCTTGAGGCTCAGCGGGAAATTGCTGGTCGCGTGCTTAAACATTGGCTGCAGGGGTATGGTGCAGAGTATAACAGTAACAGAAAAGAGGCATTTGGTATTACTGCGATACATAGCTCACTATTGGAATCAATTGCTGATATTGAGAAGATGGAAGGAGAGAAGCCGGTTCTTGTAGCTACAAGTGCAAGGAAGTATCCTAATACTGTTAGTTACAGGGAAATTGCAGGCATTACAAAAGATAAGCCTGTTTTGCTGTTGTTCGGGACAGGCTGGGGTTTTTCGGAAGATATTATCAAAGAGGCCGATTATATAGCCGAGCCGATTTATGGGGCGGGTGATTTTAATCATTTGTCCGTTAGAAGTGCTGTGGCTATAATACTGGATAGAATAAACGCGTTTGTGCAGGAGGATACATTATGAGAAATACACTGATTGAAGCGGTTGAATCGGAATACAAAAAAGATAATATACCGGAATTTCGTGCCGGTGACACTGTAAGTGTGGATTTTCGCATCGTTGAAGGGAACAAAGAGCGTATCCAGTCGTTTCAGGGGCTGGTTATTCGTATTAATAATAACGGTCTGAATACAACATTTACTGTAAGGAAAGTAGTTGGTGACATTGGAGTTGAGAGGATATTTCCCATTCATTCTCCGAGAATCGAAGCTATAAAAGTGATAAGAAGAGGTCGTGTACGCAGAGCTAAGCTTTACTATATCAGAGAAAGACGTGGTAAAGCGGCAAGGATTAAAGAGCGCAGAAAGGGATTCTGAAAAAACATTAAAAGTATATAATTTAGTCTTAAAAAAGGGGTTTGTTAGATATGAAGACGACATGGGCAAAAAAAGATGAGCTAAATCGGAATTGGTATTTGGTGGATGTTCGGGATAAGGTGCTGGGACGTGTTGCCAGTCAGATTGCCAAAATATTGATGGGCAAGCATAAACCTGAATATACTCCCTTCATTGACTCCGGAGATTTTGTTGTTGTGGTTAATGCGGAAAAGATTGCCGTTACCGGTAAGAAGATGAGTGACAAATATTACTACAGACACTCAGGGTATCTTGGTGGACTGAAAAGCAAAAATTTGGAACAGATGCTGGATAGCAAACCAGAGGATGTTGTAAGGCTTGCTGTGAAAAGGATGCTGCCAAAAAATAAACTGGGAAGGCAAATGTTGAATAAGTTGAAAGTTTACTCAGGACAAGAGCATCCTCATGACGCTCAAAAACCTGTTAGTATAGAGTTATAGGGGGATTTTCGGATGGCTGAATATTTTTATGGAACGGGAAGAAGAAAAACGTCTATTTCCAGGGTATTTTTAAAACCGGGTTCCGGATCTATAATGGTCAACGGTAAACCTTTGGAAAATTATCTGGACAGGCCGGTTTTGAGACAGATTGTCAAACAACCCTTGGAAAAACTGGGAGTGCAAGGCAAATTTGATTTTTATGTTACAGTATCAGGTGGTGGTAAAAGCGGACAGGCCGGGGCAATAAGACATGGTATAGCCCGTGCATTACTCGAATATAACGGCGAATATAGGAAATCATTGAAAGATGGTGGTTTTCTTACAAGAGATCCGCGTATGGTGGAAAGGAAAAAACCTGGACAGCCCAAGGCGCGTAAAAAACCTCAGTTTTCAAAACGTTAACGTTTTTACATATGCACTTCGGTATATTCTGTTGCCGAAGTGCCTTTCTGCAATATTTTCAGTCTGTTAAATTATAGAGTAAATATAGTATCTGTCGTTTATTTTTTTAAAAACCTGGTTTTGCTCCATCTGCCACAATAAGATTACTTTTGTAAGACTTTTGAATAACCCTATTTGGTCATGCTGAATTTGTTTCAGCATCTAATGATATCGGTAAATTATGAGACCCTGAAACAAGTTCAGGGTGACACCAACTTAATTATTCAAAAGTCTCTTTGTATAAATTTCGGAGTGGCTCAATAAAAAGAGCTTGAAAATAAATATGTACTGTGTTAATAAAATTAGCCCTAAATTATAGAGAGGTGATTAGAATGAAAAAAGGAATTCATCCGGAATATAAAGACGCCGTTATCAGGTGTGCTTGCGGAAATGAGATTCATACAAAATCCACAATAGGAGATACTTCTGTTGCTATTTGCTCAGCATGTCATCCCTTTTTTACTGGCAAACAAAAGTTTGTTGATACAGCCGGGCGTGTGGAAAAATTTATGAAAAAATATGGCGATTACGGCAAAAAAAACGAAAAGAAAAAAAGCAAGTAGCCTGGCGGTGTGACTTTGAAAGGTAAAGCTGTAAAACCTGTAGTGGAATTGCTTTCACATACGCCTGAGCCGGAAAAAACTGTGGCTTTGGCCGCAAAACTCTGTTACTCCTCTTCGGATATTGAAGACTTGCGGAAAAAAATACAAGCAAAAGACCAGGATGATTTTGTCACTAAAATTATGGGGCTCGGTCATTTTTCCGTGTTAGAGCATGTAAGTTTCACATTCGGTGTGGAGGGTGTTTCGAGGGCGCTCACCCATCAGCTTGTGAGGCACAGGGTTGCAAGTTACTCCCAAAAGTCGCAGAGGTACGTATCCGAAACGGAAGGGTTTGATTTTGTTTTACCTGAAAGTATAAAAGCTGATTCCGGGAGTGCTGAACGTTTCTACAATCTGATTTCAGAAATTTCCGATTTTTACAGTGAAATGATAGAAAAAGGGATTAAAGCAGAAGATGCCCGTTATATCCTACCCAATGCATGTGAAACAAAAATAATCATTACAATGAATGCCAGAGAGCTACTTCACTTCTTTTCTTTAAGGTGCTGCGAGCGGGCCCAGTGGGAAATCAGGCAGATGGCTGATTTGATGCTGCAAAAGTGTTACGAAAGAGCACCTCTGATATTTAAAAATTCAGGTCCAGGATGTCTTGGTGGCCCATGCCCGGAGGGTGAATTTACCTGCGGTAAAACTGCTGAAGTCAGACAGAAATACAGTGAAATGCTGGACAAATACGATAGACTAAACTGAACTTCTGCTACCTAATAATATCAAATTTATTAACAAATGTTAAAATAAATAAATTCAAGATTGCTGTGTACTATTTTGGCAAAATAGTTATATTAACAGATTAATTCCCCAAAAGGATTAAAAAACGTTTAAACTCTCAGGTGAAAAATGAAAAAGAAAGGATACAGCGATGTAGGTGGCCAGGCGGTCATAGAGGGTGTGATGATGAGAGCACCCGAAAAATTTGTTATTGCGGTACGCAATCCTGACAATCAGATTGTGGTTCAGAGGAAAAATGTTACTATTGACAATAAAGGTATTTTCAAAAAACCTTTTATCAGAGGTCTTGTAGCGTTGTACAATGCCCTTATTCTGGGCGTACAGGCTCTTAACTTCAGTGCCTATCATGCTATGGGTGAGGGCGATGAAAAAATGAGTAAAAAAGAAATTTTCCTAAGCATGTTTCTGGGGCTGGGGTTAGGTATCGTTCTGTTTATATTTCTCCCTCTTTTAATAACGGATCTCCTTAAATATGTTTTACCCATAGTGGAGCGCTCTTTTCTGGCTTTTAATGCTGTAGACGGAGTAATAAGGGTAATATTTTTTCTGATTTATATTTATGCAATTTCCTTTTTTAAAGATATAAAAAGGGTATTTGAATATCACGGAGCCGAACATAAATCGATTTTTACTTATGAAGCAGGAGAACAGCTCACAGTGGAAAATGCGCGAACTAAGAGCAGGTTTCATCCCCGTTGCGGTACAAGTTTTCTGCTTATTGTTATGATTGTAAGTATTTTTGTTTTCAGCATAATACCGAAAGATTCGCATTTTGTAATTAAGTTTGCATCCAGACTTGTTTTTATCCCTGTTATTGCAGGTATTTCATATGAAATCCTGAAACTTAGCAGTAGGAATCAATCTAATCCTCTTATGAAATTTTTGATAATACCGGGGTTGTGGCTTCAGAAGATTACGACAAAAGAACCTGATGATGGGCAGCTTGAGGTGGCGCTTGTTTCACTGAAGGAGGCTCTTGGTGAGCATGTTGAAGAAGAAGGTGTAGTTTATGTATGAGAAACTGGCAGATATTAAAGAAAAGTATGATCAGATAGCTGAAAAAATGTCTGACCCTGATGTTATTGCCGACCAGGATAGATTTCAGAAATATGCAAAGGAACTGGCGGAAATGAAGCCTTTGGTGGACAAATATGAAGAATATACCACAGCATTAAACAGACTGGAGGAAGCCAAGGAAATACTTGCCTCATCCCGGGATGAGGATCTTAAAGAGTTGGCAGAAGCGGAGCTTGAAGAAAATGAGGAAATTTTGCGAACTCTGGAGCATGAAATAAAAATGCTTATGGTTCCAAAAGATCCATATGATGATAAAAACATTTATCTGGAAATAAGAGCCGGAACAGGCGGGGATGAAGCAACACTTTTTGCTGCTGATTTGCTGAGAATGTATACGAGGTATGCGGAAAGAAAAGGATTTAAGGTTGAGATTGTAGAACAGAATGGCACCGGTGTGGGCGGTTTTAAAGAAGTTGTGATTCTTTTGAAAGGTAAAGGTGCATACAGTCATTTAAAGTTTGAGGCCGGTGGACACAGAGTTCAGCGTATCCCGGAAACCGAATCCGGTGGCAGAATACATACTTCCGCATGTACTGTTGCGGTTTTGCCGGAAGCCGAAGATGTGGAAATGAATATAGACCCCAATGATTTAAGAATTGATGTTTTTCGTGCAAGTGGTGCCGGTGGGCAGCATGTGAATACTACTGATTCTGCAGTGAGAATTACCCATGAGCCCTCTGGTATTGTTGTGTCCTGTCAGGATGAACGCAGCCAGATAAAGAACAAAGAAAAAGCCATGAAACTGCTGAAATCTAAACTGCTTGAAAAAAAAATAAGAGAGCAGGAAGAGGAAATAGCTGCAGACAGAAAACTGCAGGTGGGTTCAGGCGACAGAAGTGAAAGAATACGAACGTATAATTTTCCCCAAAACAGGGTTACTGATCACCGCATAAACTATACAAGCCACAGTTTGGACAAATTTCTGGAAGGTGAGATTGATGACCTTTTGGAAGCTCTGTGGGCATATGACCAAACAGAAAGGTTAAAAGCAGCAGGGCTGTAATTTTCTAATGCTCCCGGTTTTTGGCAAAAACAATCGGATAATAGATGTACTGTCATATCTGGAAAGCCATTTTGCTCTAAGCAGAAGTGACGCCCTTGATATTATCAGCTTTGCTACTAAGATTGCATATTCAAAACTGCATTTTTATTATTTTTCTGTTTTCACACCTAAGCAAAATTTCTGTAATATACTTGCAAAACTGGAACAAAAGGTGCCGGTAGCATATATAACCGGCCGCAGAGAATTTTACGGACTTGAATTTGTCGTAACTCCCGATGTTCTCATCCCCAGGGTTGAAAGTGAAATGTTGGTTAAGAGTGTGCTGGATAATACTGTTAAAAGTAGCGGTACTATTCTTGATTTGGGAACGGGTTCCGGTTGTTTGCTTATATCTCTTCTGTTTAATTTGAAGAAGTATAAAGGTGTTGGACTCGATATCAGTTATAACGCATTGAAAATAGCAAGACAAAATGCTATCAATCTGGATATATACGACAGATGCAGCTTTGTGTGTGGAGATATGACTGAAGTCAATTTCTTTATAAAAAATAAATTTGATGTCATAGTTTGCAATCCGCCGTATATAAGTTATGATGATGACTATGAAAATTCCATTTTGAATGAACCAAAACAGGCTCTTTTTACTCATGAAAAAGGGTTGTTTTTTTATAAAAAGCTATTGTCTAAGTTAAATAAATTATGTAAAAGGGACGGAATTATTTTTTTTGAAATCGGGCGGGGACAAAAAGCAGAATTGGAATATATTTACAGAAACGAAAATATATCCTTTTTAAAAGATTTGTCAGGAAATTACAGGATAATGACGTGGAAAAACTAATAGTAGAAGGTGGCAACAGTATTTACGGGAGAATAACCATTAGTGGGGCTAAAAATGCAGCATTGCCTATCCTTTGTGCGACTATATTGGCCGAAGGGGAATATTACCTCACAAATGTTCCTAATCTTAAAGATATAAAGACAATGCTGGATATGCTTGATATTTTGGGGATATCATCAAAGCAGGTGGGAAATAATGTTACTGTTTTGAATACTGAAAACAACGACCTGTATACGGCTCCTTACGAACTTGTTAAAACGATGAGAGCGAGCGTATTGACTTTGGGACCTTTATTGGCTATGAGGAAAAAGGCAAGGGTATCTTTGCCCGGAGGATGCGCTATTGGGGAACGACCGGTTGATTTGCATATTAAAGCACTTTCCCAAATGGGCGCAGAGATTGATATTAGGCATGGATATATAGAAGCTTATTGTGACAGATTAAAGGGGACAGATATTCATTTTGACCTGGTGACTGTTACCGGCACAGAAAATATTATAATGGCAGCAGTTACCGCAGAGGGAGTGACCACAATCAAAAACGCTGCAATGGAACCTGAAGTTATAGATTTGGTACGATTTCTGAAAAAAATGGGTGCTGATATTAGCGGTGAAGGCACGTCCACTATTAAAATAAAGGGTGTAAAAGAACTTTTTCCCTGTGAGTACTCGATAATGACGGATCGCATAGAAGCAGGTACCTTTTTGTGTGCTCTTGCTGCTGTAGGAGGAGAGATTGTTCTTGAACATTCCCCTGTGAATCAAATGGGGGTAGTGTTGGATAAACTCAGAGAAATTGGTGTAAAAATTGATATTACTGAAGAAAATAGAATATTGGCCAGAGCTTCCGGGAACCCACTTTCTGCAGACATCAGCACACAGCCGTACCCCGGTTTTCCCACAGATATGCAGGCTCAGTTTATGGCTTGTATGACAGTTGCCAGAGGGATATCAGTTATTACGGAAAATATTTTTGAAAACAGATTTATGCATGCTGCTGAAATGAAAAGAATGGGAGCTGATATTACTCTCAAAGACAGATCAGCAGTTGTAAAAGGTACCAAAAACCTAACGGGTGCTCATGTGATGGCTTCAGATTTGAGAGCAAGTGCCGGTTTGTTTATCGCGGCTATGCTTGCCAAAGGTGAAAGCCATATACATAGAATATATCATCTTGACAGAGGTTACGAGAATTTTGACGGCAAAATGGCTGCTCTGGGAGTAAATGTGAAAAGGGTGGATGATGACTGACTATTTAACGATAGCACTGCCCAAAGGGCGGCTGGCGGAAGATACGGTTAATCTTTTGTCACAACGCAATATCATAAATGAGAACAGTGTGGATTTTAATTCCAGGAAGCTTTTTTTCGATGACCCCCATAATAAAGTGCGTTTTCTTATGGTCAGGAATATGGATGTACCCACTTATGTGGAACACGGTGCATGTGATTTGGGTGTTGTGGGTAAAGATATACTGCTGGAACTTAATCCTGATTTGTATGAATTTAAAGATTTAAAATTTGGTTTTTGCAGGCTATGTGTAGCAGCTAAGAAAAGCAATACGATATCTTATGCCCACGATATGAGGGTTGCTACAAAATTTGTTAATATTGCGAAAGATTTTTTTGCTTCCAAAGGGATACTTGTGGAAACAGTGAAGCTTTACGGCTCAATTGAAATAGCTCCTTTACTTAATCTGGCTGATGTTATTGTTGATCTTGTATCCACAGGTGAGACTCTGAAAAAAAACGGTTTAGAGGAAGTGGAAACGATCCTGGAATCTACTGCAAGGTTGGTGGCCAATAAAAATTTGGCAAAATGCAAGTATAACCGTATAAAAGAAATTATAAGAATATTGGATGAGTGAATTTATGCGTGTACATTTTAAAGTTATTTTATTGATTGCAGTGTTTAGTTTTAGTGCTTTTGCCGCAACGATTGATGAAGTTCGAATAGAGGGAAACAAAAGGGTCCCGGACAGTAAAATTTACCAATACACTGTGCAGCCGGGAGAAGAGTTTGATTTGAATGCAATTGATAAATCTATAGTCAATCTTTATAAAACTGATTTATTTTTAAATATTAAAACTGATTTAAAAATAGAAGAAAAGCTTATTCTAACATATATTGTAGAGGAAAAACCGTTTATAAACAAAATTTATTTTGAGGGCAATGAAGACATTGACAGGGGCGCTCTTTTAGAAAAAATTTCTTTTGGGGAAGGGGATGTTTTTGAAAAAAAGGTTATAGAGTCGGGGGTAAAAGCAATAATTAACGAATATCAGGACAGGAAGTATTATAATGTTAAGGTTAGTTTTGATATCGAGGAAAGAAGTGACAATACGGTTGATGTAATTTTTACTATAGAAGAAGGCAAAGAGGCAAAAGTTACCAATATTATCTTTAACGGTAATGAACAGATTGATGACGAGACTCTAAGTGATGTTATAGAAACAAGTGAAAAAGGCTTTTTTTCTTGGTTTACCGGCAGTGGTAAACTGAAAAGTGAAGCGCTCTCTTTAGACCGTCAGAGAATCAGAGCCACTTACCTTAATAAAGGTTTTATGCGGGTGAAAGTAGGCGAGCCTGAAGTTGTTTTTAATGAGGACAAAACGGAGATAGAAGTAATTTTCAGTATTAGTGAAGGAGAACAATACAGAATCGGAAAAATCAATTTTACAGGTAATGAACATAGAGAGGACGAGTACCTCAGAAAGATATTGTCTTTGAAGGAAGGAGACATCTTTAGCAGCGAAAAGTTTCAGAATGATATTGAGGCATTGACCAATGCCTTTACCCAAATAGGCTATGCCTATGCAAATGTAGAGCCTAACACTAAGCTTAACAGTGAAAATAATACGGCGGATATAACATATGATATTACTGAAAATGAGTTGTATTATATTGACAGAATAACTATCACAGGCAATGAGAAAACCAGGGACAGGGTTATCAGAAGACAGTTTGACATTGTTGAGGGGGAAAAATATAATAGTCTTAAAATTTCCCGGTCAAAAAGTCATCTGGAATACTTGGATTATTTTGAACAAATACAACTTGTGGAAAATCTGGGAACAGACAACAATACGATTAATCTTAATCTGAATGTTAAGGAAAAACCCACCGGTATGTTTACTGTGGGTGCCGGATATTCAACACTTGATGGTACTGTAGGTATGGTACAGGTGTCTCAGAATAATTTAATGGGTTATGGATATAACGTCAGTTTGAAGTCAGAATTTTCTTCTGAACGGGCAGATTATACTCTGAGCTTTACAAATTCCTGGTTGTTTGACCGTCCTATTACTTTTGGTTTTGACCTTTTTAACTATAGGCGCAGTTATTATGAATATACAAAAGAGCAAACAGGTGGCGCTGTGCGCTTGGGGCATCCTATTATTCGTAGAAAGCTTTATATGTACTACAGGCTTGCCTATGAAAAAGTGAAAGTAAGCTCAATAGATTATGATGCCTCGAGATATATCTGGGAGCAGGAGGGAACGGAAACTACTGTAAGTATTACCCCAAAAATTGTATGGAATACGTTAAATCATCCTGTTCAACCCACGAAAGGGAACAAGTCTTCTCTCTCTTTTAAGTATGCCGATGAATTTTTAGGCGGCACAACAAATTATTATCAAATTGAAGCAGAAACCAGTCAGTATGTGCCGTTATGGTGGAAATTTGTGGGTATGTTGCACGGTGAAGCCGGTTATATGGAGTCTCTAAATGATGAACCATTACCGGTAACTGAGCGCTACAGACTTGGTGGTATGCACAGTGTAAGGGGATATGATTATGGTGATATATCACCGGTTGATGAGGAAGGATACGAGTATGGCGGTAATAAATACTTGTTACTTAATGCCGAACTTATTTTCCCTGTATCTGAGGCTGCTAACCTGCAAGGTGTGTTGTTTTATGATGCAGGTCAGGCTTATGACGACAATGAAGATTACTTTAGCCGTGATTTGCGTAGGTCTGTAGGTGGTGGCTTCAGATGGTTTAGTCCTATTGGTCCTCTCAGGCTGGAATACGGTTACAGATTAAATGCCAGAGATGATAATAACGGTGGAAAATGGGATTTTTCAATAGGTGGAATGTTTTAAGAAAAGTTTAATATAAATCAGGAGGTAATTATGAAAAAATTGACCGCAATCAGTTTAATGTTTATTTTTGCATTGACATCAATGGCTTTTGCTGAACTGAAAATAGGTGTTGTTGATATGCAAAGGGCTTTGGATGAGTGTGATGCCGGCAAGGAGGCCGCCACAAAAATGGAGCAGGAGTACAAAGAGATGCAGGCAAAAATTCAGAAAAGAAGGGACGAACTTCAGAATATGCAGGCAGAGCTTAACAGTCAAAGCGGGGTATTGTCGGAGAAGGCAAAAAATGAAAAGATGGCTGAGTATCAGACAAAGTTGAAAAATTTGCAAAGGATGGTGGAGGATTCTAATCAGGAACTGAAAAGAAAAGAACGCACCTATGTCAGCGAGATTGCTAATGATCTGACTGAAGTTACAATGAAACTTGGGGAAGAACTGGGGTATGATATCGTAATGGAAAAACAGGAAGGTGGCGTTGTTTACAATGCAGATACTGTTGACATAACACCCCTGGTTATTGAGCGATACAACAAAGAGTGGAATGCTGAGAATAATTGATTATGAAGCTTAGTTATATTGTCGAAAAAATTGGTGCCAGGCTTTCGGGTGAAGATGCGGATGTGGGAAATCTTTCTGATATCACAGAAATAGTTGATAACTCACTTGTGCTTGTGAGTGATATAAAAATGTTTGAGCGCTATGACACTTCAAAGGCTTCTGCTTTTCTCGTTCCTACAAAACTATTTGATAAATATAGCAATATTTTCAATAAGCCAGCTATTCTTGTGGACGATTATAAGTATGCTTTAAAATGTATCATAGACATATTTTATCCTGATGAGCAGCCGGCCGGATTTATTTCTGAATCCGCATATGTGGATAAAAATGCAGTAGTTGCGGATGATGTTTATATTGGAAATAATGTCAGCATAGGTTTTCGCAGTAAAATCGGGAAAGCCTGTGAAATATATGCCGGCGCAGTAATAGGAAAAAATGTTTCCATCGGTGATAACTGCAGGATTTATCCCAATGTATCAATATATGACAACTGTATTATAGGTAACAACGTGATTATCCATGCGGGAACGGTTGTTGGCTCTGACGGTTTCGGTTTTGTCAATACAAAAGAGGGGCACTTAAAAATTAAGCACGTAGGGCGTGTTGTTGTAGAGGATAATGTTGAAATAGGTTCCAACTGCTCTGTGGATAAAGGTACACTTTCTTCTACTGTTATCGGAGAGGGAACGAAAATTGACAACCAGGTTCAGATTGGACATAATGTAAAAATTGGTAAACATTGTATAATAGTTTCTCAAACAGGTATCGGCGGAAGTTCGAATATCGGAAATTTTGTTGTTTTTGGTGGACAGGTTGGTATTGCTGATCATGTTAATGTGGCTGATGGTGTTATGATAGGCTCCAAATCCGGCGTATCTTCCAATATTGATAAAAAGGGAATCTATTCAGGAGCACCTGTTCTGGATCACAAACTTTGGCGTAGAAATGCAACCGCTTTTAAGGATTTATATAAAGTTGTCAGGTATGTAAAGAAAAAAGAGGGAGAGGACAAATGAATATTGTAGATATCTTATCGAGACTACCTCATAGATATCCTTTTCTGCTTGTAGACAGGGTTTTAAAAATAGATGGGGTCAAGCTGAAGGCTTTGAAGAATGTAACGTTTAACGAACAGTTTTTTCAGGGTCATTTTCCGGATAACCCAGTGATGCCTGGCGTACTTATTGTTGAGGCACTTGCGCAGGCAGGCGGATTTTTGGCCTTTACGAAGATAGATGAGGATAATGAGGGGGATTATCTTGTATATTTTATGGCTATAGAAAATGCAAAATTCAGAAAGCCTGTTGTACCAGGTGATAATTTGATATTGGAGATAGAATTACTGAAACGTAAAAGAAATGTTTGGCGCATGAAAGGGATTGCTTCTGTGGAAGGTGAAACTGCCTGTGAAGCTGAGTTGATGGCCATGATCAGGGAGAAAGAATGATAGATAAGAGTGCTCAGATAAACTCTGATGCTGTAGTTGCAGAGACTGCTCAAGTGGACGCCGGAGCATTTATTGGTGAGGGCTGCAGAATAGGTGAAAATGTCAGAATCGGCAGAAACAGCATTGTTGAAGCGTATACCGAAATTGGTGATAACACAGTACTTTCCCCTAATGTTCATATAGGAGGAGCTCCTCAGGATATCGGATTTAAAAAAGAACCCACAAAATTGATTATAGGTAAAAACTGTACTATCAGAGAATTTGCCACAATTCACAGGGCTAGTACAAAGGAAGATTGGGTTACTGAGGTGGGTGATAATTGTTATATAATGGCCACTTCGCATATCGGGCATGACTGCAAATTGGGTAATAATGTTATTGTTACTTCATATGTTGGTTTGTCCGGTCATGTTCATGTGGGTGATAACGTAGTATTAGGTGGAATGACAGGAATACATCAGTTTGTCAGAATTGGTAAAAATGCAATGATAGGTGGCGGTAGCGGAATAAGGAAAGATGTTCCTCCTTTTTGTCTGGTTGAAGGTAACCCCGCTGTTATACATGGATTAAATGTATTGGGGTTAAGGAGAAACGGATTCAGCAAAAGCCAGCTTAATAATTTAAAAAAAGTGCTGAAAATATTTTTGGACAGATCAGTTGCTTTGGATAATGCTATAACAGCAATAAGGGAAATATCTGATGCAGAAGAGGTCATTGCTTTTGCTGATTTTATTGAAAATTCCAAACGTGGCACTGTAAGGAGATAGTTATGTTGAAAATGGGACTTATAGGATTGGGGCGTATGGGAAAATATCATCTCAATCTTTATGATAGTATGAGGGATATACAGCTGAAAGCTCTCTGTGATGTGGATGAGAAGACTTTACTGAACGCTTCCCATGGTAATGATGTTTTTGCCACAACAGACTATACTGAACTGTTGGACAAAGTTGATATGGTCACTGTTGCTGCACCTACAAGTTATCATTTTAAAATAGTTAAAGACTGTCTGAAAGCCGGAAAACACGTTCTGGTGGAGAAACCTATTACTACTAATTTGCAGGAAGCAGAGGAGCTTTTCAATATAGCTGCGAAAAAAAATCTGGTATTGCATATCGGTCACGTGGAAAGATTTAACGGGGCCGTACAGGAATTGAAAAAAATTGTCAGGAACCCCTTTCTGATAGAATCCAGAAGAGTAGGGCCTTACGATGAAAGGGTAAAAAATGACAGTATTATTCTTGATTTGATGATACATGATATTGATATTATTCTTAATATTGTCGGCAAAGATGTGATAAATGTTGAGGCAAAAGGTAGCAAGGTTTATTCTAACCTGCCGGATTTTGCTTCGGTGAATCTTATTTTTGAGAACAACGCAGTTGCCAATATTATTGTAAGTCGTATAACCCAAAAAAAGGACAGAACCCTCAGCATAAGTCAGGAAGACACTTTTGTATTTCTGGATTATACAAACCAGGATATAAATATTTATCGTAAAGGCTCATCACAGCATATCTTCGGCGAGAGGGAACTCAGATACAAAAATGAGTATATTACCGAAAGGCTTTTTGTCTACAAGGATAACCCATTGATGCTGGAAATAAGACATTTTGTGGATTGCGTTAAAGGCAATGTTCTTAGAATGATACCTGTGGAACATGAACTCCGGTCTCTTAAACTTGCTCTTAAAGTTGATGATATAATCAGTAAAAAAGAAGGTCGTTGCGAGGTACATGCTTGAAAATTGGCCTTATTGCCGGTTATGGTGAAATATCATTACTGGCTGCACGTAATCTTAAAGAAAAAGGTTACAGTGTAATTACGGTCGCCCTGTCAGAAACGATTTCGGAAGATATGGAGCCTTTTAGTGACAGACTGTATAACGTAAGTGTCACGCAGGTCAAAAAGATACTTAAAATATTAAAAAAAGAAAATATATCCGAAATTGTCTTTGCAGGCAAAGTAACTAAGGAGCTCATCTATAACGATTTAAAGTTTGACCTGTTAGCTGTCAAAACACTTTTTAGCTTAAAAGACCGTAAGGACGACACCATCATGAATGCAGTGATTGAGCTTTTAAAAAAGGAAGGTATAACAGTCCTCAAGCAAACGGAAATACTGGAGGATATTCTGGTGAGAAAAAAAATTATGTCCAGAAAAAAGCCCTCAAATAAACAGATGGAAGATGTATATTTTGGCTTTAAAATAGCTAAAGAGCTTGGAAGGCTGGATGTGGGACAGACCGTTGTTGTGAAGGATAAGGCGGTAATGGCTTTGGAGGCAATAGAAGGGACGGATGCAGCTATAGAAAGAGGCTGCCGGTTGGCTAAAAAAGATGCAGTTGTTGTAAAAACAGCAAAGCCCGGTCAGGATGAAAGGTTTGATGTCCCCACCGTAGGTGTTGACACTTTGAAGAAAATATCCGATAATAATGGAGCGCTACTTGCAGTTGAGTCGGGAAAAACTTTTATAGTAAATGAGAAAAAGTGTGCTGAGTATGCTGATAAGAACGGTTTAGTATTTATATCTATTGAAGGGGTATTTTATGAAAGCTGAGTATATTAATCCTTTTATTGAGTCTACGTTATCGGTTTTTAACACCATGATTGGTATTGAACCAAAAAAGCAAGATGTCTATATAAAAAAAGGGGATAACCCTTCATATGATATTTCCGGTGTTATAGGGCTAGCCGGTCAGGCTAATGGCTCTGTGGTTATCAGTATGCCTGAAGATTTGGCTCTCACTGTTGTTTCTAAATTTATGGGTGATGAGTGTACTGAGGTTAATGATGAAGTTATCGACGCTGTAGGTGAACTTATCAACATGATTGCCGGCAGCACAAAAAAAGTTTTTTCAGAAAAAGGACTCAGATTTAAGATATCCATACCTAATGTAATTGTTGGAAAAGGCCACAAAATAAACAGACCAAGTACTGTGCCCTGTTTAGGTGTTAAATTTAACTGTGAAAACTCAGATTTCGTAGTCGAAGTATCTCTGAAGGAAAATGGAAAATAGTTGTAGATGTATTCTTTCCTGTTCTTTTTATTAGGACTAATTTTCGGGAGTTTTATGAACGTTCTAATATGCAGGCTTCCTAAAGGGGTATCGGTTGTATTTCCCTCTTCTAACTGCCCAAATTGCGGAGAAAGGATAAAATTTTTCGATAATATACCTGTATTAAGTTTTATCATTCTTGGTGGCAGATGCAGATATTGTAATGAAAAAATTTCTTTTCGCTACCCTATGGTTGAAGTGTCAACCGGTATTGTTTTTCTTTTTGTTTCTATGAAGTTTTATTTGCAGCCTGAACTGATAAAATACCTCGTTTTTACTTTTCTACTTCTTGCGGCAGCTTTTACCGATATGTTTACTGCGCTTGATGATGACTTTGAATGCGGAATAATACCTGACGAAATTTCTTTGGGCGGGACAGTTATTGGGCTGGCGTTTGCGTTTTTTTTCTATCCGGGCATATTTTACAGTATACTGGGGGCGGTGTGCGGTTTTTTGATACTTTGGCTGCCATCTTTTATGTATTATGTTGTTACCAAAAAAGAAGGCATGGGCGGGGGAGATCTAAAGTTGTTTGCCATGATAGGCGCTTTTTTGGGAATAAAACCGCTGTTTTTTATTTTATTTTTTAGTTCTCTTTTTGGGGTTTTGGTTGGTTTACCTCTTATTTTGGTGAAAAAAAACAGGAATTTTCCCATACCTTTCGGCCCTTTTATTTCCCTTGCAACTATTTTTTATATTTTCTATGGTGATATACTGGTTTCAATTTACTTAAATAAAATGTTTTCAGGAGGATAATTTGTTATCAGTTGAAGAACAGATGCAGTATATAGAGCGCGGTGCAGAAGAGATAATTATATATGACGATTTGAAAAGGAAACTTGAGGATTCAATAAAAAATAATAAGCCGTTAAGGATTAAGGCAGGTTTTGACCCCACTGCTCCTGATTTGCATTTGGGGCATACAGTTTTGATTCAAAAACTGAAACATTTTCAGGATTTGGGGCATCAAGTAATTTTTCTTATCGGTGACTTTACCGGAATGATAGGTGATCCATCCGGAAAATCAGAAACCAGGAAGGCTTTGACAGCTGAAGAAGTTAAGAAGAATGCTGAGACATATAAGGAGCAGGTTTTCAAAATACTGAATCCGGAGAAAACGGAGATAGCTTTTAACAGCCACTGGATGGGTAAAATGACTGCTGCTGACATGATTAGACTCTCCTCCTGTTATACTGTAGCCAGGATGCTTGAAAGGGATGATTTCACCAAAAGATACAAGGCTAACAAAGCAATAGCAATTCATGAATTTTTATATCCGTTGGTTCAGGCTTATGATTCTGTGGCTCTGAAAGCTGATGTGGAGCTTGGGGGAACGGATCAGAAATTTAATCTTCTTGTGGGTAGGGAAATCCAGAAAGCTTATGGACAGAAACCCCAGATAGCCCTCACCATGCCTATTTTAGAAGGGCTTGACGGTGTACAAAAAATGAGTAAGTCATTGAATAATTATGTGGGTATTACTGAAAATCCTGATGACATGTTCGGTAAATTAATGTCTGTATCAGATGATTTAATGTTTAGATATATGCTCCTGCTGAGTGACAGGAGTATGGAATCTATTGAAAACGTGAAAAGTGATATAAAGGCTGGCAAACTACATCCAATGAGAATAAAAAAAGACTTTGCTGCGGAAATAGTGGAGCGATTTCATAATAGGGCATCTGCCGAAAATGCAAGGAAAAATTTTGAAAAAGTTTTTTCCAAAAGAGAAAATCCGGATGAAATGCCTATAGTGGAATATACCGGCATGGATTTGCTAAAAATCATAAGAGATGTTAAATTTGCCCCAAGTAACAGTGAAGCCAGGAGACTGGCCAAACAAGGGGCTGTTTCTCTAAACGGTGAAAAGGTATACGATTTGGAAAGGATACCTGAGCCGGGAGAATATGTTTTAAAAGTTGGCAAGCGTAAATTTGCCAAACTAATATGTAAATAACGGGAGGGATATTGTGGTAACCGTTAAGCCTTTCAGAGGCGTAAGGTATAATTTGGAAAAAGCGTTACTGAAAAATGTTGTCTCTCCTCCGTATGATGTTATTAGTGAGGATGAGAAGGAAGCGTACAAGACAAAATCTCCTTATAATGTTGTTAAACTGATTTTACCGGAAGGTGAAGACAAATATGAAAATGCCAGCAAAATTTATAATCAGTGGAAATCCGAGCGGGTATTGATAAAAGACGAATCCCCCTCCTACTATGTTTACGAACAGGAATACCAATACGAAGGTAAAAATTATGTCCGAACAGGTTTTGTCGGTCTTTTGAAACTTGAAGAATTTGGCATTGGTAAGGTGTTTCCCCATGAAAAAACGCTGGCTGGGCCTAAAAAAGATCGCTTTGAGCTGATGAAGGCCTCTAAGGCAAATTTCAGCCAGATTTTTGGGCTTTATATGGATAAGGAAAATGAGCTGGATAAAATATTCACCAATGCTAAAAAAAATATGCCTGCGGCTTCAGCAGTGGATGATGAGGGTGTAAAAAACACTCTTTGGCTTATACAGGATCAGGATATTGTTAATAAAATATCCCGGTTTATGTCTGACAAGTCTATTTATATTGCAGACGGGCACCATCGGTATGAAACTGCTCTTAATCTGAGGGACTTTTTCAGAAAGCAGAATAAAGATGCAGCTGATGAAGTTAAACCTTATGATTTTGTTATGATGATGTTTGTCAATTTTTATGATGATGGCCTTAAAATATTTCCCACCCACAGAGTAGTGGATTTGGATGAAACTTTTGATGAAAAGGAATTTTTTAATAAACTCAAAAATTATTTTCACGTGGAGGAAATACAGGAAAACAACTATAGCGAGTTCCTGAAAAGGGATAATCACTGTAACATTGTTATGTTGATAGATGATAAATATTACGGTTTATCAGTCAAGGATGACAGTTACGAAAAGCTACACCCTGTTTACAGAAGGGTTGATACCTATGTACTGCAGGAACTGATACTTAAAGATGCTCTGGGGATGTCTGAGGAAAGATTGCTAAATAAAGAAGGGATTACATTTGTACAGAGTGAGGAGCAAATAAAGAAAATTGCCAGAAAGAAAAAATCTGTCGGTTTTATAATGAACGGAATACCTATAGATGTCGTCAGAGAAATATCAGAAACCGGTAATGTTATGCCTCAAAAATCTACCTATTTTTATCCGAAATTGCAGACAGGTCTTGTTTTTAACGATTTGTGACTTTTTTCGGGGTATCTCTTAAAGATACCCCATCTTTATAAATTGAATTTTACAGAAATAAATCTGTTAGCGGGATACAAAATTTTTTTCATCTTTGTTCAATTTTTAATGGTCATAAAATTTATTTCATAATTTCTTAAATATATCAATAGGTTTTGCGATAATTCTGTTTAAACCAATTTGACAAACACTGTTTTTTTATAAAATAATATTATAATATTTAATATGCAAATAGATATGTTAACTGATTACTGCAGAATGTAAAACCTTTGGAGATGATAGCAAAGGGTTAATGTATATGGTGAGGATAAGGCGGTTTAGAAGAACCGTTTTATAAAAAAGTGAGGCAAGGAGGTATGTGATTATGTTTAACAAATTCAGAAAGTTAGGAATCAGTTTCTTAGCAGTAGGGTTGTTTGCACTTTTATCAGCTGGTGTAGCTTCAGCTCAGAGTACACTTAAAGAGATTAAAGAAAGAGGCTATGTACGTGTTGCCACTGCAAATGAAATTCCCTACGGCTATGTAGATGCAGGCGGTAATGCAATGGGAGCCGGACCGGAAGTTGCCAGAGCGGTTTTAAAACGTATGGGGATTGAGGATATACAGTGGGTTGTTACAAGTTTCAGTTCTCTTATCCCCGGTTTAAAAGCAAATCGTTTTGATATGGCGGCTGCAGAGCAGGCTATTCTGCCTGATCGTTGTAAACAGGTGGATTATGCTACAGTACCCAATTCTTCCTATGGTGAAGGACTGCTGGTGAAAGCCGGGAATCCCAAAAATATTCATTCACATAAGGATTTTGTCAAGCGCAAAGATCTGAAAGTTGCCCTTATGGCTGGCGCTGATCAGCTTGAAATGCTGCAGGCAATCGGTGTGCCGCAGTCGCAAATGGTTATGATTCAGACAAATGCAGATGCTATTTCAACTGTGGCCACAGGAAGAGCCGATGCTTATGCTGCTACAGGTCTGACTGCAGCTAATCTGGCGAAGAAGAGTGATAAGGTTGAACTGGCCGATCCTTTCGAAGATCCTGTGATAGATGGTAAAGAGATTCGTAGCTGGGGGAGCTTTACTTTTAATAAAGAATCCGATGATTTCCGCATGGCGTTTAGTAAAGAGCTGAAAAAGTTTAAAAAGACCGAAGAGTGGAGAAATATCCTTGAGAAAAACGGATTTACACCTTCTGATATAGAAGGTTCTTTTAGATATACTGCTGAAGAGCTTTGTTCTGGAGAAGGTATTTAAATAAGACTGTATCAGATGGGCGCCCGGTTGTTAAATCTCGGGCGCTTTCTTTATTATACTTCCTGTATTCAGGATAGCGGAGGTATGAATGGACTGGATCGATTATTTAGGACCTATGTTAGATGGGGCTTGGATTACAGTTAAGTTAACGTTTTATTCCACAATTCTCGGCGCAGTTTTTTCTTTTTTATTTGGACTCGGGAAACTTGCCCGCCACTGGTATTTTAAAATCCCTTCCGTTGTATATATAGAAGTATTCAGGGGCACTTCGTTATTGGTGCAGATGTTCTGGCTGTTTTATGCTTTACCGTTGGTGGGGGATATTTTAGGTCTTAATATGCGTATTCCACCTGTTGTTGCAGGTGTCTTAGCGTTATCTGCAAATATCGGGGCTTATGGGGCTGAGGTTGTGCGAGGGGCCATACAGGCTGTATCTAAAAAGCAATATGAAGCAGCGACTGCTCTTAATTTTACTCCCAAACAAACATTATGGCGTATCGCTCTGCCTCAGGCAATACCTGAAATGATGCCTCCTTTTGGCAATCTTGCCATTCAAAATTTAAAGGATACCGCTTTGGTTTCCCTTATTACAATATCTGATTTGGCTTTTGTCTCCGAAAGACTCAGAAATCTAACACAGGAAAGTGCAGTGATCTATACACTGGCTCTTTTTATGTATTTCGGTATGGCTTTGGTACTGGCAGGTATGCTTAAAATGCTCAGTCAATATGTTGGCACCTGGCGCCGTGCAGCGGGAGGTAAGTGATGTTATTCGGGATTGAATGGAATACAGCTTCAAATCTTGCTTTTGCAACCTCTATTCTCCCTATTTTACTGATAGGGCTCATTACAACGTTAAAAGCTACAGTTGTGGGTTTTATTTTGGCAATTGTTATCGGCTTGGTATTAGCGGCCTTGAAAGGTGCACCTCTGAAGGTAATAAGCTATCCGGCTGCTTTTGTTATTGAGTTTTTGCGGGATACTCCGCTGCTTATACAGTTGTTTTTTGTTTTTTACGTTCTCCCGGAGCTTACTGGTATTGCAATTCCGGCGTTTGTTGCAGGTGCTGTAGCGCTTGGTTTGCAGTATAGTGCATATTGTGCCGAGGTTTACAGAGGAGGTCTGGAAGCTGTCCCATGGGGGCAGCACGAAGCTATCAAGGCGTTGAATTTACCATCTGCTTATGGTTTTTTTCATATTATTTTGCCTCAGGCTATACCGCGTATTATTCCTGCCTTGGGTAATTATCTTGTTTCCATTATGAAAGACGTTCCCATATTAAGTGTTGTCACTGTTTTGGAAATGATGACCATAGCCAGAATTATCGGTGACAGAACCTATAATTATCTTGTTCCCCTGTCGATGGTGGGGATATTATACCTGATATTGACATTGCTGGCATCATTCTTGGTACGGTTTATAGACATGAAACTTCCCAAGAGTGGAATACCACTTAAATAAGCGAGGTAAAAATGAGCGAACCTATGATTAAATTTGATAAAGTCACAAAGAAATTTGGTGATCATGTTGTACTTAAAGAACTTGAGTTTGAAGTTCAGCCCAATGAGATGGTCACGATTATTGGGCCATCCGGATCCGGTAAATCCACAATACTCAGGATTTTGATGACGCTGGAGCCTATCAATGGAGGGGTTGTTTACGTGGACGGCGAGCCGCTATGGCATGAAGAGCGTGACGGCAAATTTGTGCCTGCAAGTGAACAACATTTGAGAAAGATGCGCTCAAAACTTGGTATGGTTTTTCAGCAATTTAATCTGTTTCCCCATATGACAGTTCGTCGTAATCTGACGGAAGCGCCGATAAGAGTGCTGGGGCTATCAAAAAAAGAAGCTGTTGAAAGGGCTGATGAGCTTCTTGAAATGGTGGGGCTGTCTGATCAGGCGGATAAATTTCCTGCACAACTCTCCGGCGGGCAGCAGCAGCGCGTTGGTATAGCCAGGGCATTGGCAATGAGACCTAAAATTCTGCTTTTTGATGAGCCAACTTCGGCACTTGATCCGGAGCTTGTGGGTGAAGTTTTGCAGGTAATACGTAAGCTTGCTGAACAGCACGAATTTACTATGCTTCTTGTTACACATGAAATCCCGTTTGCCAGACAGGTGTCTGACAGAGTATGTTTTATAGATGGTGGATCGATTGTGGAGCAGGGTCCGCCGGATGAAATACTTACGGAGCCGAAAGAAGAAAGAACAAAAGAATTTCTTCATGCTGTTCTTCATCCGGATGAATAACAATAGTGCGAAGTATTATCGGTATCTCCCCCCTAATATAGGGGGAGAGTAAGAGGAGGTACTTTTAAACGACGTAAGAGATTTCTCTTCACCACCTACTGGTGGTTCATCGAAATGACAAAAAGTTGTCACCCCTGCCCTGTTAAATGACCTTCGGTCTATCAGCTAAGCTGATATTTCACAGGGGCGAGCGGAGTCGAGAGGTCTGTGTTAAACAACAAATACTTACCCCATCCTATCCTTCCCCTAATGTAGGGGAAGGAACTAAATTATCATTACTGACCCCTCCTATCTTAAGAGGGGAAGACCAACAAGGGGGCACTTGCTGTATGAATAGACTGAGGGGTACTTTTTGTCAAACAACGTCAGAGATCTCTCCGCTCCACTCTGTTTCGGTCGAGATGACAGGACTTTATGTCATTCCGAGTGGAACGAAGTGGAACCGAGGAATCTCCTGTCAAACAGCAAATACTTACCCCATCCTCCGCCTTCCCCTAACTTAGGGGAAGGAACTAAATTACCACCCCCAGTTGAATAAATGGCTACGGTATTCAACGGGATAAACTTAGTACTAAACTTTTATATCCACATCCATACCAATGAGATTTTGATATTTATTTATCAACGGTTCAACTTCGTTGTCTATGAAATCTTCCACCTGCGATTCTGCTCTGCCGGTGAAATCGGATGGATTTAAAAGATTGTTTATATCATTTGCATTTAATGGAATCCTGCTGTCTTCAGCAAGCATTTTTAACAAATCATTTTCGAGCCCTTCATTTTTTACTTGTGATGCTGCTTTCATCGAATTTTCTCTGATAACTCCGTGCATATCCTGTCTGCTGGCACCTTTTTTTACAGCTTCCATAATAATGTTTTCTGTTGCCATGAAAGGGAGTTCTTCCATTACATGTTTTTCTATCATTTTTTCATACACAACCAGTCCGTCGGTGACATTGTACATAAGCTCAAGTATTGCATCTGCAGTAAGAAAGGATTCGGGGATGCTGATTCTTCTGCCGGCTGAATCATCAAGAGTCCTTTCAAACCACTGTACTGCATGGGTCATATACGGGTTTGTGGAAAGTGCTATTATATGCCGGGAAAGCGAGCATATGCGTTCCGTTCTCATGGGGTTGCGTTTGTAAGCCATAGCGCTGGAACCGATTTGGTTTTTCTCAAAAGGCTCCTCAATTTCCTTCATATTCTGTAACAACCTTATATCTGTTGCCATTTTATGGGCTGATTCTGCTATTCCGGCTAATGTTTTTAAAATTCTGGAATCCTGTTTTCTGGTATAGGTTTGGCCGGTGATTTTTAAGACTTTGTCAAATCCCAGTTTTTGAGAAACGAGCCTGTCAAGTTTTTTTACTTTTTCATGATTGTTTTCAAAAAGCTTTAGGAATGAAGCCTGGGTGCCGGTTGTCCCTTTGACACCTCTGAATCTGAGTTCTTCAATTTGAAATATCAAATCGCCGGCATCAAGCATTAAGTCCTGAATCCACAGGCATGCTCGCTTGCCGACAGTGGTTAACTGAGCAGGCTGAAAATGCGTAAAACCGAGTGTGGGAATATTTTTATATTTTAATGCGAATACCTTAAGATTGTTTATTACGTTTATTAATTTTTTCAGAGTGAGTTCTGCAGCTTCTTTCATTACTATAAGATCTGTGTTGTCCCCCACAAATGCGCTTGTAGCTCCCAAATGTATAATGGGCATAGCTTTGGGGCAGGTTTTGCCGAATGTATGAACGTGCGCCATCACATCGTGGCGGAATTCCTTTTCCTTTTCTTTGGCGTAATCGAAATCAATGTTTTCAATATTTCTTTTCATTTCGTCAATTTGTTCATCAGTAATATTGAGTCCCAGTTCTTTTTCCGCTTCAGCCAGAGCAATCCACAGTTTTCGCCATGTGGTGAATTTTTTGTGAGGTGAAAAAATATACTGCATTTCTTTACTTGCATATCTTTCATTCAAAGGGTTTGAATACGTTTTTAAATTATCCATAATTACTCCTGCTTTATAAGTTTTAAGTGTTAAGTTCTAAGCGCTAAGCAATGAGAAATAACGTCAGTTTACTTATTACTCAGCCCTCAGCCCTCAGCCCTTAGCACTTAACACTTAACACTTATTAACTTTCTTCTGCCAATACCTCGCCTTATCCTTTATCGCTTGCTCGTCGATAAAAGTTAATTTTCTGTTTTCCATAAGCTGACGACCGTTTATGAAAAGATTTGTAATATTTTCAGGGTTGGCTGAATATATGAGGTGGGAAACGGGGTTGTAAACGGGCAAAGTGTTAATGTCATCCAGGCTCATTACGAAAAAGTCAGCACAGTTTCCTTCTTTCAGCTCTCCCATATTTTCAAGCTTCAAACTTTTTGCAGCATTTCCAGTGGCCATATTCAGTACCGATTCTGCATCAAAAACAGTTGCGTCTCTGCTCAGTGCTTTATGAATTTTAGCCGTTGTCGACAGCTCGCTCAGCATATCCAAATCATTATTGCTTGCAGCTCCGTCTGTGCCTATTGTAATATTTGCTCCGGCATCGCACAATTGACTCATCGGGGCAAAACCGCTTGCCAATTTCATATTGCTTTCCGGACAGTGTGAAATATTTACTTTCTTTCTTCCCAAAAGCTCAATCTCTTCTTCTGTTAAGTGTGTGCAGTGAGCGAAAACGGCATTGGTGTCAAACATTCCAATTTCATCAAAAAGCTGTACCGGAGGTTTGCCGTATTTGGATTTAATCTCTTCGATTTCCCATTCTGTTTCGGCCAGATGAGTGTGGATTGTTATGTCGTTTTGCTCTGCGAAATCGATGCATTTTTTATAATTTTCAGGGCTGACCGTGTAGGGAGCATGAGGGCACAGTGCAGTTGTTATAAATCTGCTGTTTTCAAATTCAGCGAGGAAGTCACCAGCCTTTTTGATATATTCATCAGCATTCTTTGCGAATTTCGTCGGGAAATCCAGTACACCGATGCCCACAACAGCCTTAAAATTAGTATCTTCAATGGCTTTTGCTATACTGCTTGAATAGAAATACATATCGTTAGCGCAAACGGTGCCAGATTTAATCATTTCAGCCACAGCGTGGATAGTGGCATCGTATACGAACTCATCAGACAACCATTTGCCTTCGGCAGGCCATATATATTTCTGCAGCCAGTCCATCAGCGGTAAGTCGTCGGCCAATCCTCTGAAATATACCATTGGCAAGTGGGTGTGGGTATTTATAAATCCAGGAAAAATGGCGGATTTTTCAAAGTAAACTATTTCTGTGTTCTCTTTTAAATCTATATTGTTTTCAATGCCAAGGATATTCCCAAAGTGATTCACCAAAAGGTATTTTTCTTTTTCCAGTTTTCCTTCATAATAGATATAGTCAGCATAATAAGCTTTGGTCATAATTTACCTCCGTTTTGCTTTTATCAAATATAGGATTTTTCTTCAATATATTTTATTTCCGAAAATATAGGCTTGGCTACACTTACGAAGTGTAGGGAAAGTAAGCAGTCATCGATAAAGTCGACTTACGGAGAATCTGTCAACTTATTGTCCATTTCAGGGGAAAGAAAAATTAAACTTGTTGTCAATAAATAGAAATAATGGTAAATAGGAATAATGGTGCCTGAGGGGGGACTCGAACCCCCACAGCCAATTATGGCCACAAGATCCTTAGTCTTGCGTGTCTACCAGTTCCACCACCCAGGCAGGAGGCTTGAAACTCTTGAAGTTCGGGTGTTTATACGATTTTTCATGTTCGTTGTCAAGTGCCAATTTTTCCTACTTTCTTAATATACGATGACACGTATGGGTAACTGTCATTCCGAGTGAAACGAAGTGGAACCGAGGAATCTCTTACGTCAAATAGAGATAGAGATTTCTCACTTCGTTCGAAATGACAGTTTTTTGTCATCCCTTGCCCTGTTTAATGCTGCCAAAGGCAGCCCATCGGAGATGGATTTAACAGGGGCGACCGAAGCGGAGAGGTCTCTTACCAAACAACAGTTTTGTCACCTTGTTTTTTGCAAGTAGAAATTCCCTATTTTTGCAAAAAATTTTTCCCTACCCCGGTGAGGAATTTTTTTTGTTAACAAGCGAATGTTTCACCCGCCAACTTTCCCCCTGAAATATAAGCAAAT
>Ga0182237_100075_pt1 | contig 45142 bp, 74 predicted proteins | sample hydfratesGB_TF_B_FD_132457 | JGI IMG/M metagenome (GOLD analysis project Ga0182237, IMG submission 132457) | Subsurface microbial communities from deep shales in Ohio, USA - hydraulic fracturing test GB_TF_B | ecosystem: Environmental > Aquatic > Deep subsurface > Shale gas/oil reservoir >... | reverse complement strand
ATAAATAGTAACATTATATATAATATAGTGTAAGGTAATTTAGTCTATTATACCTGTTTGTACGCACACACACTTGTGTATTTATCAATATAGCTCAATTAAGGTCCACTGATCCACTTATCCTTGATATGACAGCGATGACGCTTGGTGGACCTTGATATAGAGAGGTCCACCCCGATCCACTAATCAACTCTCATGAAACTTTTCCACTTAAAAACCTATAAGAAAAATAGCGACGTAGAAATAAAATCTTATTTACTTTAATAATTTCTTATGGTATTATTAAAAGACCGGAAGGAGTGTGGAAAAAGGTCTTTTAATATTTAAAAAAGGAGGAAGTTAAGAATGGAAATTGATGTTGATACAAATCTTTTTAAAGAAAAATTACTAGAAGTATCAAGTTTCGTTGCAAAAGGAAACACAGATATCCCGATAACAAAAGGAATAATGTTTACAATCAAAGATGATATATTAATTATGGATGCCTCAAATTTTATTCATGGTTGTAAATCGAGAATGAAAGAAGGTATCGAAGTTAAAAGCAAAGGAAGATTAGTAGTAGAAGGAAAAAAGTTTATTAAATTAATAAAAACATTTACAGGTAACAAAATCAATTTAAAATTAGAAGGTCATAAACTTAAAATGACTGACACTTCGTCAGACTATAACTCATTTACGATGCTTACATTAAATGGACCGGACAAATTTCCCAGTTTACCTACCCCATCTAAAGGCACTAAGAAAATTAAAATTAATAGAGATAAGTTTATTCAAACAATATCTAAAGTTGGATTTGCTGCTGATGACCCTCAACTTGCCGACGATAATAAAAAAATATTCTCTAAGATGATTTTTTTCGCCAATGATTTAATTTATTCTACCAATACCCAAAAATTTGGTGCTATCAATAAACACAATTTCAATTTTAACCTATATTTACCTAAAGATTCTTCAAAATATTTTAAGAATCTTTCCGAAGAATTCTTTTTGTATATTGAAGATGGAATTTATTATGTCCAGGACAATGATTTATTTTTTATGGTTAAAATTGAAAGTTGTACTCCACCAGATGGCCCTATCAGGAAAGTTTTAGAAAAAGAACCCAAAAATACAGTAGTATATGAACTCGATGATCACGATAGGAAGAAGCTGATTGCGGCATTAAGACAATTAAAAATTCTGAACGAGTATGTAGTAGTCTTTGCAACTGAAGAAACCCTATGGCTATCTGGAGTCGATTATGAATATTCAGCTAAAAATGAATTCCACACTTCAATAAAGGGTATTCATATTGACCCACTTGAGTTTAAAAAGGAGATAGTAGTTACCTTTAACATCAGGAATTTGATTCAAGCTCTTACTTCAACTAAGGAACCAACAGTAATATTTCAAGGTAATTTTGATGAGCAGGACGCTTTTGTTCGTATTTTTGAGAATAATTTTCAGGCAGTTATCCAAAGGATGATTGGAAAACACGAAGAAAAAATAATAAAAAAAATAAAAGAAAGGAATGATAGCGATTAAAGTGGAGATCGAAAATGAAAATGATGTTGGCAGCAAGATATATTTCGATTTAGTATTTACTGCAGGTGCCGATACATTTAAAATAAATAGTTGTTTTGCCGAAAAAGGTAAATTTGGAGATTGGATGCTAAGACTACCCACCAAAAAGATTAATGGTTCAATTAGCCAAATAAATTGGTTAGATGATGAGACTTTCAAAAAAGTGTGTCTTAAAGTCAGAAATTATTTTAAGGAGGAATAAGTGTGATTCCGAAGGAAGAAATAGAAGAGATAATATCACAAATCGATTTAAGAGAATATATAGAATTTAGAGGGTTTGATACTTCCAACGGTAAAATTAATTGTCCGTTACCCGGCCACGATGATTCTACCCCGTCGTTTTCGATAAAAGAAGATGAACAATATTACAATTGTTTTGGGTGCGATAGAGGTGGTAATGTATTAAATTTTATAATGGATTTAGATGAAGTTAATTTCGTTGAAGCAGTAAAAGCTGCGGCTGACTATGCTGGATATAAAATTAATGTCGATAAGAGATTTGGAAAAGAAGAAGAAGCACTTTTTAAAGAATTTGAAAAAGTAAAAGATATTTATGAAGATGCAGCGAAATATTGTCATAAGATAATGCCTATGGATATTAAAGAACATCTTATAAATCATTATGGTTTTACTGAAAAGTTCATTGAAGAAAAGAAAATAGGTTTTGACGACGGCCACTTAAAAGATTATCTTTTAAAGAAATATTCTGAAGAAGAAATATTAAAGACGGGACTTTTTGTAAAAACCAAATATGGAATTAAAGATAGGTTTGATACCAGAATAATGTTTTGGTATTACAAGCGCCACAGGCCGGTGTATGTTATCGGTAGGGAAACCGAATACACAAAGAATTTGGACGATTACGAGAAATACCATAAAGGTAAAAAGTATTTAAAGCTACCTGTCTACAGTGAAAAGAAAAGGCCTTATATATCACAGATGGTCCGGAATGACTTACTTTACAATGAAGATATTTGCTATGGTAAAAATCGCCCCGATTACATAGTTATTACAGAGGGGATTACAGATGCTATGATAGCTGAAATGAAAGGGATACCTGTCATTTCGCCTGTCACAAGAAAGTTCAGAAATTCAGATATCCAGAGATTAAATAAATTACTCCAGTTTATCGACCACATCTTTTTAGCAAATGATAATGAAGAAAATGAACAGGGATTGAAAGGTGCTCTTGATACGGGTGCCGAGCTTTCTAAAACATCAAAAGACGTTAAAATAACTATACTACCCAGACCTGATGGCACAAAGAAAGTCGATTTAAATGAATTTTTACAAGGTATGACTAAAGATGAATTCGAAGATTTTCTTGATAAAAATTCACACGTCTACCAGGAATTCCTTTTAGACAAAGCCTTAGAATATAAAGATAAAGGTGATGATAAGGAATATATAAAGATGAGAAAAAGGTTATTTTACGAAGCTAAGTTTATGAAACCAATCCCCCAAGAGCAACTTTTTAAAAAGATATCAAAAGCCTTGGATATCCAAAAACGTGTAGTGGTAAAACAATTTAAAGAAGTAATTAAAGAAGAAAGTAATAAACCGGAAGTAAAAGATGAGTCATCTATTCTTGAACGTAAAAAAGAAAAGGCAATGTCCGATGCAGAACAACTATTTAGTGCCTTAAGAAAAAAAGGAGCTAAATTTTTTAGGGATAATGAAGAAATAATGATGATTTTAGATGGAGATTTTTATCCTATAACCGATGGTAAAAATTCTTTCACAGTATTTTTGATGAATGAATATAATCTTAATTACTTAGATTTTAAAACAAAAAAAATAATATTTGAGTTAAGTTGCAAAGCTAAACTTCATGCTCAAAAGAAAAGAGAACAAACTTGGCTTTTCTATGATAAAAAAAGAAATATAGTTTATTTAGGTACTGGTAGTAATTCTCCCCACCTAATTAAGATATCAGAAGAAAAGATTGATAAAGTATTCAATGGTGAAGATAGTGGTGTTTTCATAACACCTGCCGATGGGGTAATGGATGCTTGGGATTTTGATAGAAATATAGATCAGGGTAAAGCGGCCAAAGATTTATTTGAATTATTTGTTAATTATTTGCCTACAAATAAAAAAGAAGCAATGATTGTATTATTTTCTGTTTTAGCTCTACCTTTAAAGAGAATAACTGATACCATACCTTTAATTAAGGTACATGGGCAATCTTCCGCAGGTAAAACGCAGGTGGCAAAATCAATAGTTAATTTAATCTATGGTAACGAAAAGGCTGTAGGTGATATGACTGATGCTTCCAAATTCGATCAGGCATCATTAAGACCTATTATGATTTTTGATAATAAAGAAGTAGTTAATAATCCTCAAACAATTAATTTCCTTTTGTATTCTGCCACTGGAGGGGTGAGAGAAAAGATGGATAGATCAACGGAAAGAGGTACCATAAAGCAAATTGTAGATACCTTATCTGTTGTTACTGCTATCCACCCATTCGAAAAACAAGAACTTTTAAACAGGTCGTTTGATATTTATGCTTCGAAAGATTATCACCGCTACGATAGGGATATTAATAATATCAACCATGAACTTTCAAATCGCAGAGACGAATTTTTATCGCTTTGGATGTTTCTCATTAGGGAATGTTTAAAAAATAAAGAAGAAATCTTTGCTAAAAAAGATAAAATAAGAGAAACATTCAAAAAGCACTTTAAAGAAAGATTGAATGGTTATTGGGCTGTAATGTGGCAGATGGCTGAACATTTTCTTATGAGAATAGGGTGGTCCAGAGAAGAAGTTGCTGAAGTGGTTGATGATTGGATTGATAGTCAGTCCAAAAAAGGTATTCAAAATGAAAAAGAAACTTCTGAAGTTTTCAACTATATGAATACCTTGGCTTCTTATATCAAACGAGAAAAGCATAATGATTTAGATATTGCTTTTGAAATGTTAGATATGAATCGCCAAGATAAATTAATAACAATAGAAACCACGGGTAGAGATTTATTGAATGCATTCAAAGCGATATCTAAAAGAATGGGCGATAGAACAACATCTTTCACCTCGACCCAAAAATTAATGGCGAGGTTAAGAAGCGAAATTGATATATTAACCAGCAACAGTTGGAAAATATCACTATCAATTAGAAAGGTTTCTGGGGATAATGTACACAGACTAGTTTATGAATATGATGTTGAAGAAAATACCAGCTTAACAGATTGGGATAAGGAGGAGTAAATATGATATTTGAAAAAGATGGTCTATTAGATAACCAGATTGAAGGATATGAGGAAAGACAGGGCCAGATCAATATGGCTTCTGATTTAAATAGATTTTTTGAGAATGAAAAGAAAGTATTTATTGCAGAGGGTCCGGTGGGAGTAGGTAAGTCTATGGCTTACTTACTTTCTTCACTTCTTAAAGTTGAAGATAAGATTAAACCTCGCAGAGTAGATAGAGTAGTAGTGTCCACTTCATCAATTACCCTACAAAACCAGTTAGTCAATAAAGACTTAGAAGATGCAGCAGACATCATTAAAGAAGCGACAGGTAAGGATATAATCTTTACTTCACTCAAGGGCATTGGAAATTATGTTTGCTTAAAGAAGTTGAAAAAAGCACACCAGAAAGCAGTCGGAAAAGATTACTTTGAAGATGTTGCTTGGATTGGCGATTTAGCAGATGACAAAAATTACAATGGTGAAAAACCAAATGACATCGAATGGGAAGCCTGGAACGCGGTCACAACAACATCGGATGAATGTGCTAAAGATAAATGTCCATTCTTCGAGGAATGTTATTATCAAAAAAGAAAAAGAAAAGCTAATATAGCACAGGTGATTGTGGTAAACCATTCTCTTTTAGCTGCTGATTTATATATTAAAAAGATAACAAACGGCAAAGCTGCAGTAATCCCACACTACAGTCATTTAGTAATTGATGAAATTCACGAGCTTGAAGATAGCATTGTCTCATTCTTTACTAAGACATTTTCTCACGCTTCAATTAACTTATTTAAAACTGAATATAAGAACATAATCACTAAACTGCAGGATGAAGATTGGATCAATCAAGAGGATAAATCTCGGATTGCTAATGCAATATTAGATTTAGAATCTAACGTGGAGTATATCGACTTCAATAAGATGAAGAAGGTTGTCGAAGATGAGTTCAATAAAAGAGGTTATGGAAAATTAATTAAAGATACCTACGATTTTAGAACTGAGATGCAGCAAATAAGTGATATACTAATTAAACTAGAAAATTTGACCTATTTCGATCAGTCTGAATTAAGACCTAAAAGGCCGGATGCTATAAAAGGTTTTATAAACTATGCCTATGATTTTTTGGATAGATTAAAATGGCTTACTAATAACCCAGATAATGTTGCTATCTGGACAGAAGGTACAGATAAGTACCCTAAAATAAAGTTAGCGAGTATAAATACCGGAGAGTTCTTAGAACCTTTATGGCATGAGAACGATAAAACCATATTAACCTCAGCTACGATATCAGTTAATAACTCGTTCGATTTTCTGACTGACAGGTTAAACATAACTGTTCCAACTGAAACAGGAATTTATGAATCACCATTTGATTACAGTAAGCAAGCTCGAATGATTATTCCTAAAAAATTCAATCCAAAGTCGGATTCCTATGATAATGATGTTTTAAGCGGGATTAAAAAGATTGTAAAAAGAGGTCACAATAAAACATTGATACTTTTTACATCCTATAGACAGATGAATAAGTTGTTGCCGGACATTAAATTAGAGTTTGCAAGAGAATACTTAGTCTTGGAACAGTCTCGGAATTTATCGAAGGCTTATATATTAGATAAGTTTAGAGACGCTGAGAAATCGATCCTCGTGGCACAGGCGGCATCATTTGGTACAGGTGTTGACGTCAAAGGAGATAAAAATATCATTCTGGTTAAGTTAAACTTCGATAATCCAACCGACCCCATCTTTAAGGCTAAGAGTGAGAAGATAGAAAACGAAGGTGGCGACCCTTTTATGGATTTATCTATCCCAAATGTCTGTATTAGAACCAAACAACAAATAGGTAGAGGAGTTAGAAGTTCAAGTGATGATACTTTCATAGCAATCTTTGATGGCAGATTAATCACTAGTTTTTGGGGTAAAAAAATTAGAAGGAGTCTACCAGAAATGCCGTTGTATAAGGAAATATAAGGAGGTAAATAATGTTTAGGTACTTGAAATCAATATTAGAACAAAAAGGAATAAACGCAGAAATCAAAAAAGAAAAAGTTTTTCTTGACGGAAATATTAAATTATTATTCGAAGATAAAGAAATTGTTGAAAAAACATATTTCAACATAAATGAAGAAAACATTTCTTTTCCAAAAAGATTAATGAAAAACATGATATATTTATTGATCCCAAAATGGTATGAAAAAGAGGATTATATCTTTAAAATAGATGATCCCAAAATTTCAAAAACACCATTTTATCACTTTGTGGAAGTGTTACCTAATAGGGAAATCATCGTTAAAAAGCAAAACCTTAATAATGATTTTAAAATCTATCAAGAATCCCCTATTATGTTACCCAACACAAAATTTATACCACTCAGAATAATTTTAAATGAATGGGATAATAAAAAACATTACAGAATAAAATATAATGTTTCTATGTTACCATTTAAAGGTGAGGAAGTCGAAATAACAAAAGGCATATTAGCTCAACCATCCGAAGGCATAGTTGTTGAAAACAATGGAGACAAGTGTTTGGTTAACGTAGACGGGGTGAAGCTTAATTTGCCACTTAAAAGTTTAACAATAAAAGAGAGCAAAAGTGATTATATCAAAAACCAATATCTTAATAATAAAATAGTTATTTATAAATATAACGGTGATTTTTATACTTTAACTACTCTTATTCATCAAGATCCGAAAATGTATGCTTTTGTATCTTTTTCCGGGAGAACTTTTATAGGCGGTGCCTCTAAAAATATAGAAGAAATAATTGACAACAAAGACATAGATAATTATTTTGTTTTTAATACTACAGACGAGTATAAAGGATGGTTAAAAAGGAGGTTGTAATGAAAGCTTATGAACATGCAACAATGTGTGTGGGATATGCCAAGGACTTAGATAAAGAGTTGGGAGTTCAATCTGAAATGTCTTTTGCATATATTGATGATAAAAGGGTGATGGTTTACTGTCACCCTGAAGATTTCGATAAAAAGTATGTGGAAGATTTTGAGTATCCATATCGTGAATTATAAGGGGGTAAACAATGAAAAAAGAGCAAACAGTTAGAATAACTAAATTCAAAGGTCAGTTAGGGAGAATTGTTAAGGTTCTCCTTCCTGACGATTATGGGAATGAATATTTAGTTAAATTTGAAGGTAGTAAAGGAATGAAATACGGAGTTTTCAAAGAAAGAGATTTAAAAGAAAGAACTTCTTTGGTAGATTACCCTGTCGACTCCGAATTTGATATATTCGGGGCAAGGTATGTTTTAGAATATAAAACAAGAGATCATGAAAGGAAGCAAAATATTGTCTTAAGGCAGGTTCAGGGTCCAGAACTTGACAAAGTAATAATGAAAAATGAAGATGAATTAATTTATGAGGAGTTTGAATTATTAAGGAGGCCCAAATGAAAAAATCAAAAGAAGTCAAAAATGCTTTCGGGAATGGTTTAATAGTGATCTTCAATCCGAATAACGATATAGATGAAACCATTTATAAGATGTCTTTGGTTGATGTCGACAGAGAGGGTTATGAACATTATGCCTTCGTTAGTTTAGACGGTCGCTACTGGGCTAATGGCAAATACAACGACGTCTCAATGTTAATTAATGGCTATGAAGATGATATAAAAATATTCGAACCAATAGAGTACGCTAAATTTTTAAAGGAGGAGTTCGATGTTTAAATATATAAAAGACATATTAGAAAAAGAAGACATAAAAGTTTATAAAGATAGATGGCCCAATTATATATCTTTGGGCAATGCGGACCATTTGTTAGACGATGAAATATTCTGTCAGATGGTGGGCCCTGGAACTTCCCCTATTGGTGAAGTGACAATTCCCACAAGAAGAATAGAGAAACTGTTTAAATTCATCCTCAATAAATACAGTGAACGTTTTGAATTTATGAATTCTATCGTTTATTACAATTTCGGAGAACTGCAAAATGCCCATCATAACAATGGAGATACCTTTTATTCTTTCTTTAAACTTCCAAAAAATAAGGATATGTTCATAAAGCCTATAGAGACTTTTAGAAATCACAAGGTTGATGAGTTTGTTATAGGAGAAAATAAAATAGTGGTATTTGAATTTGAGATTGATGTTTGTCAACCATCCGGTATGTACACTTTCGAGTTGAAACCACTTTTAATCCCCGAGCAAAATCAAACAGTCAAAATTAACCCAGAACAACTTTTAACCCCCAAAAACGAACCGGTGGAAGCAACCGTTATCAGGGTGGATGGATTGAAATGCTTTGTAAATTATAAAAGTATAACTTTGAAATTACCATTAGAAGACATAATAATCGACAATGAAAAAGAATATATTGAATACATCAAGAAATCTTTTGAAGAAGGTAAGATAGTATGTATGACAACACCGGGGGATGACCTTTATAAGTTATCAACTATCAATCACAGAGTAAAAGAATATGCTTTTATCAGCATAGACGGCGGTAGTGGTTGGGCCACCGGTAAATCAACAGATATTGAAAAACTTGTTGGTGAGTATCTTGACGACATGATAATTTTCGAAGATAAAATAGAATACATCAAATATCTTAAGGAGGAATTTTTAGATGAAATTTAAAAAGAAACCAGTTACAATTGACGCTGTTAGGTGGAAAGGTACCATGGAGTCGCTTAAAGATATAACTGACTTATATGCACCGACCAGACCATGGGAGGATTGTATCAGAAATGTTGACTCCAACTCGCCAATTGATTTTAACGAGAAAACAATGTCTTTATATATCCACACCACCGAAGGTATTATGGAAGCTCCGGAAGGTTGGTTTATCATCAAAGGTGTAGAAGGTGAATTTTATCCTTGCAAGCCAAGCGTATTCTTTAAGACTTATGAACCAGTAAAGCAAGTTAAAATAGTTGTCTATGATGATGAGATGTTAGAAAATAATGAGTTACCTCCAGGAGTTAATGTGATACCAACTGGAGAAGGTCTATTCCCGACATTACCGACTGGCAAAGGTGAAGAGATAATCAAAAATGGCGATGTTATTTTTTATTTCCCGGACGGCCAAATAAAAAAGTTCAATAACGAAGACGTAACTTTTATGAACAATGATGTCGTGGCAGGTGGAGAGGTGTATTCCTATGAAACCAAAGCTTAAAGATGGCGACGAAGTAATTGTGGCAATGGATGTAGATATCGCTTTTAAACTAGATAGGCCGAAGTGTCTGATGTTTGCAACTGATGAAACTTTCATGGGGGAATTTTTTGTTCCCTCGTGGAAGAACTTTAAAGATATAGTAAATGATAAGGTTGATGAATTATATTACAGGGAGTGTTAATATGGGATTTTATAGATTTAGATCTAATGTGGATATTTGTGGTACAAGAATTTCAAATGGAGCTAAAGTTAGATTATCTGGAGATGACATTATAGTAACAAAGTTTACAAGGTCAGGAAAAGAAATTGTACTAAAAACAAATAAAGAAAATTTTTTTGAAGAAATGAAAGCTTTCCCTTCTATATTAAATAGAATGAAGAAAAATATCAAAAGGAGGATAAGGATATGAAAAACAAAATAAAAATTAAAACACCAGAGGGAATTATTGAAAGAGTCCCCAAAGTGGAGCGTTTCGGTAACTTTGTTCACGTTATTATTAGGTATAAAAATGAACACTATCAATTGGGAGATGGTGATGAATATTTAAGAGGCGCCCCTGAAGTGTGGGATTTAGAAAATGCAAAGAAGGTAGAACGATGAGTAAAACAAAAATAGAAATAAGACCTTTATCAGATAGCAAAAATGACTATAACTATAATGTTGATTTTGAAATAGAAGAAAAAGTTTCAATGTGCTTTTATGATGATGACACCGGTGAACACAGAACTATTACATTCAAAAAGGAAGACTTCGAAAAAATTCAGAAATTGATCGAGGCATCAGAATGACCCCGTGGTTGTATTATTCAATTGGAATTTACGTGGCAGGTATTCTTATCATATTCAGAAGTTTCAATAAAGAATATCAAGAAAACCTCAAGGAATTAAAAGAAAAGGTACCGTCGGAAAGGTTGTTTTCAAGCGTTATCCTTGTAGTATATCTATTTTTAATGATCTTTAGTTGGTTAACTGTAGTTTGGTTCATCTTAAAAAGAATTAAGGAGTGATTACATTGGAAAAGAAAATTAGTATAGTTGATTTTAAAGAAAGTCTCCCCGACGAAACTACAAGAGAAGTCAGGGAAGATGAAAAGTTATGCGACACTTGTGGTGGTTTCGGGATTATCTACAATAAAAATAGGGGAGTAGTGAAAACCTGTCCTGATTGTTTTAAAGGGAAAATTAAAGTCTGTAAACATTGCGGCAAAGAATTAAAAAGAAGTCGTTATCGTTGTAACTGTAACGAAGCCAAAGAAGAGTATGAAAAGGAACGGCTGAAAAATGCTTTAAAAAGAAAAGAAAAAGCCACCAAAGTCGATTTAGATTATATTATTGAAAACAACCTCTTCATGTATGATGATATAAATAGAGAATATATTCCCGATATCGAAGATGATATAAATATAGATTGGGCTTTTGCGACCAACCCATTACTATTAACTCTCAATGCGGAATATATTATGGAAAACGCTTTAGAAGGGCTCCATGAATCTGTTTATGATGCGGTTGAGGCGGAAGATTACAACAAATTGCAGAAGGTCTGTGATGAAATTAACGAAAAATATAAAGGATACAGAAGTTATTATCCAGACTTCTCTAAGTGGGTTGATTTAAGTGAATATACTAAATAAGATCGAAGACTTTGTTTTTAGAAACAGAGATGATGGAGATCATCTCATGACTAAGAAATGGTATTTCTTTAGCAAAATGTGGAGTATTGAGTTCGAATGGGTTCATAGAGATAGACCATTAAGCAGGTTCGGTGGGGGTTGGAGATATGTTTTAGGATTCCAAATGGGTTCCACTTCACTGCTGTTTAATTTTTTATTGTTTTCAATATGGATTAAAAAGGAGAGATGATTATGGATTTATATAAAATTTATTGCAATAAATGCCAAACTGAATATTTGGCTATTGCTGACGGAGAAGAAATTTCGGCTGGTATCGCAACAAAAAAGTGTCCTAAATGCGACTACAATAATTTAATAACCAATAACACCCAGTTTGTAGCCAAACTAAAAAAACAAGCAATCCGAGCCAACCAAAGCCGAAGTGAAAATAACTGCTGATGTTTATCTTGATAAAGAAACTTTAAATAATGCCTACGAACAACACGGGATCACAAGTGCTGGATATGTTGCCAACCAACCTTTGTTTTTAAAAATTGATCAAACTACTTTACCAAAGGTTGGTTGGGATGATATTATAAGAGATAGAAAAACAAAAAATATTCAAATTATGGAGGGAAAATATTATGGAAGCACAAATTTTAAAGGAAAACTTAGATAGCTGTATCAAATATGGTTTTTTAAAGGAGGAGGATATTGTGGCTATTAACAATATCCTAATTAACCGGCTGGAAGAAAACCCAGCTAAAAATCAACTTAAATTCAAATTAAATCCAGATGATATTGAAAGAGATTTAGGAGAGAGTTGCGAAAGCGGCGCTTGCCCAACAAGATAAACTTGACTTTTTTTTACTTTATGGTATATAATTCTTTTGAAGGGGTTGGAGGGTATGAAAGACGAACATATTAAAAATGAAATAGACGAATACATCAATAATAAAGAAAAAGGAAAAGAATTTTATCCTTCTAAATTTGCTAAAGGTGCATTTACGGTACATGACGTAGTTGAATACGTCGAAAACAAAGATAACATACAAAGGGTTCATAAACTCCTTTGTCCAACTTGCAAAGATGAATTGGCCACAGCTGATAAATTAGCTGGTATAATATCTAAAGAGTTTACTTGCGATGATTGCAATATATCTCTTAATCCGGATTGGAGAGATATTATAGTCGCTTATAAAATACAGGGATAAAATCTCCCTTGTAAAGCCCCTCTACATAGCAATGAGGGGCTTATTATTTTAAGGAGGTAAGATATGCTCATACTTATTTATGGCAGGTCGGGTACAGGAAAAACAAGATTGTTGAGACATTTAGTTGATAATTACAATATCAAAGAAATTGTCTCAGTTACCACTAAAAAGAAAGAACTATCAGACGGTAATTATTATTATGTTGATCCTGCAGTATTTGAGAGAATACCTATGGCGGAAAGGGCCGAAATTGAAGGGAGCTTTTATGGCATTCCTCTCCAGGAATTAAAAAAAGCTGATGATGGGTATGCCGCAGCTGTTGTTGATTGGCAAGGAATTAAAACTCTGACTCATTATGATTATAATAATAAATATATTAAAATATCGGCTAACTATAGCGATTTAATAGACAACTATTTTAAGAGAGGCTATTCTTTTAAAGAAGGTCTGGATATAATAAATTCAGAGATGCAATATTGTGGCGACTTTATCAATTGTGACTTAGAAATAAAAAATGATATGATAACACCTATACAAGAGTATGCAGAAGAAGTGCTAAATATAATTGGATTTTATAAAGGAGAATAAAAATATGATTTTATCAGATAATACTATAAAGAGTCTATTAAAAAATGAAAGATTAGTGGTTGATCCCATTGATGAGGAAAATCAAATACAGCCAGCATCAATTGATTTAAAATTAAATAATTCTTTTAAGATATTAAAGCCAACAAAATTTGAAAGAGATGAATTAGAATACTTAACTTTCGCTGGGGCAGAAAAACCTTATACTGAAGCTATCAGAATGGACAAATCAAACAAGTTTGAAGAAATCACAGGTCACAGAGTAATCATTAAGCCACACTCGTTTGTCTTGGCATCAACTAAAGAATGGATAGAGTTGCCCAATTACATTTCCGGTGCGGTCGAAGGCAGAAGTTCGGTAGGAAGAATAGGACTCTTTATACAGAATGCTGGCTGGATAGATCCCGGCTTTAAAGGCCAAATAACTTTAGAATTATATAATGCCAATGAATTCCCAGTAGTCATTGAAGCTGGTCGCAGAATTTGCCAGTTGGTGCTAAAGAAAACAGACGAGCCAGTATTAAACCCTTATCACGGTAAGTACAATGGTCAAAAAGGTGCAACCGAATCGAGAATTGAAAGGGATGAAGATTATGAAGATGATTTGTTTTAAGTGTAAGGAAACGAAAGAAATCCCAGAAGAAGAATTGAAAAAAGATCCTTTTAAAAGATATTGCGATAAATGTGCAAAACCTCTTGGTGCAGTAGTGAAATCCAAGAGTTAAAAAGTGTTATAAGTATAGTGAAGGGAGAGATTATTATGAGAAATATTATCTTGAGTTCACTGATTATACTTATGGCGTTTGTTGTGTTGGTTGGGAACCCGTTGGCTGAGAAACCAAATGTATCAGAACCTTTTACATATAAGGTTCAAAAAGGCGATACCTTATGGGATATTGCCGAAAAAAATGTATCTCCAAAATTTGATAAGAGGGAGTGGATCTATGAAATGGATATAGATCCACTCCTGAAACCAGGAGATACAATTACAATTGTCTCCTGGAAATAAAAAACCAGGAGGCTTTTTTTGATGGAAAAAATTAGAGAATTCAGAAAGAAAAAAGGTTTTTCAATTGCTGAAATGGCAGACTATGTTGGTCTGACACCCAACATAGTCTCTAAATTAGAAAAGGATAATATCCAAATATCCACAGGAATTAAGCTGGCATTAGAAAAGAAAGGAATTAATGTCTCTATTACCCCTGTGGAAACACCGCGAGAAGTGGAAATTTTAGAAAAATTTTTAAACCGTATTTTAACTAAGTGCGATAGTCACTGCGACATTTGTGATAAGATAGTAATGATAAATGTAATTACATATTTAGGTAGGATACAAACTACAATCCCATCGCATAAAATCATAGATGAAAATCGTGCGACAATTCGAAATGAGGCAATCGCCATCGCCCATGAGGTGGTGGAACTGACGAAAAGGAGATTAAAAAATGATTAAAAGAACTTTGTTAATTGTATTTATTTTACTTTGTTTAACTTTTACCGGGAAGGCTACCAGCATCATCACTGAGGAAACACCGGTAATGATGGGAGCTTATGAAAAGGCACTCGAAACTCATAAAAGAAGGTGTGCTGTCGAAGGTACTGAAGTCAGAAAAAGGGAAGTCGAAGAGATAGTCTACTGGTTACATTATTATTCGAAGAATAGAGAAGTGTTTAAAAATGATAGATTCGACCACAATTTAGAATACCCTCAACTATGGAAAGACAGTCTTGCAATAGTTTGGGAGGAATCGTGGTTTGTAAATGTAAGAAACCAAGATCATGGAACTGGTTTTGGTTGGGGAGCTTTACAATGGACCACAGCCGAAGATAATGCCAAAAGGATATTTGGGTGGGATTGGGAGAATGAATCGGTCGCATTACCCTATTCTAACCGTCTGCAGGCGAAATATGTAATAGGTCACTTGTTATATCTTCATGACTATTACGGAAACCGCAGACAAGCTATTCTTGGTTATAATATGGGGATGAACATTCATAACAAAAATCCTTGGGATGAAAGATATTGGCTTAAAGTTAGTATCTGGCGGAGACAAATAGATGATCATTTAAGACAACCATGATTGAATGGTTGTCTTTTTTTATGTTATAAGAAAAATGGAAGGAGGAATTACTTTGGGATTACCAATAGAGAAAGTTAATTTACCTGATCTTAACAAAGCTAAATCAAAAAGTTCTTTATTGAGACCCTTGCCAACAGAACAGATAATGGCATTTTTAAAAAGGTTCTTGCAGGAAAAAGGTTATCATCCCAATGAAGAAATGAAATCGTTGGATCCATTGCATCAAATGATTTCAGCAATCAGAGAACAACTACTTAAGTTTTCTTTTAGAGATTGGCGGTATTCTCTAACTGATATCTACAATTGGGGTAATAGAGAAGAAATTACAATTGAACTATTTGCAGAAAGAAAGAATATGCATATGAAATTAACCATAAATAAGTTCATGATAACCGATTGGGAAATGAGGGAATATGCCAGTGACCCCAGTCCTGAAAAACCAAATATGACGATTATTGATGGAGCAAGGTTGTTGTTAGAATTCTTCAACAATTGCAACTGTAATATCGAAGAATGGGATAATATTTGTATGCACCACAAACCGTTAATTGTTGAAGAGCCACCATTTACATCACTGTTTGAGTTCTTTATGGAGCGTTTTCATGAAAATGCCAGAGAAGATTATTACGAACTTAAAGAAGAAGGTTTTTTTAACAGTTTCAAACAGTACCAACTTGAAAGAGAATATTACCCAACAGAACTTCTAGACACCGAAATGTATGATATCAACTACGAACTTTGGGAGTTCGGTCCTCATACAATGTTTGTCGAATTCGAGGAACTTGGGGCTGACCTTTACTACGGGTATTTGATGTTTAATGTTTATGTTAAGACTGGTGGTGTTGGGATTGTCTATCTGATGGACTCCCTTGAAATATCCAAAGGGGATCAATTTTATTATGATGAGATAGAAACTTTATTTTCGCAATTCGAATATGATTTATATACTGCAGCCAGACAGTGGAATCAAATATTGGAGGGATAAAATGGGTTGGAACAGCACACGATATAAACACAACTGGGCTTTAAACAGAATCGAAGATGGCATCTGCCCAAACTGCGGCGGACAATTAGGAGAGAGAAAGTGGCGTTGTCCTAGCTGCTATGAGGAATTAAAAGAAACCATTTACAAAAGAAGGAATAGATTAAATCAAGAAGGAAAGTGCATAGAGTGTGGAAAGGAAAACAACACCGACAACTTACTCTGTCGTAGTTGTCGGGATAAAGCCAACAAAAGAGATAGAGAGAAATACGCTGCTTTGAAAGAACAAAACAAATGTGTGGATTGTAAAAAAGATTTAGGCAAAGATTATCAGTACGTACGCTGCCCAAAATGTTTAAAGAAAAATAGGGAGGCATATAGACGATATGTGAGGAGGAATAAATGAAAGAATACAAATGTAAAAACTGTGGTAGTTCTGATGTTCACTCTTTTGAATTCGATTCAACTAGAGGTGGTAATGCAAGACTGTTTAACTCAATGAATCATAATGACCCTATCGACCCGCCCCGATATATAGACGGTTATTATTGTAACAACTGCCAGATGGTGGTTGATATATTTTATTGGGAGGGCAGTGATGCTAATTACTTCGAGTCTAAGTTGGTGGATGCTTGTCGAATAATAATGCATGGAAATACTTATAAAGAAGTTATTGATGGTGTAGAAGAAAAACTATTAGAAGCCTTAACCATAGGCGCTAACAATACCGAAGTGGTTAAGGCTATTATTAGAACAATAGAAATGTTCTCCGGCCTTTACACCTGGGAGCTTGAAAAACTTAAAGAAGATATTACCGAGATTATAAGACTCAATCGAGGGGAAATAAAATGAAACATCACAAACCAATAGAATGGAGAATAGAAAAGAAATTTGATATTGACCGAGCCGAAGTTTTAGGTTGGAGCGAAGTCCACGGAGGTAGATTGGTTTTACTAGAAAGGGGTGAGAATATCAATATAATGGTCCTCAACTTTTATCATGGCGATTTCAAAATAGATAACCAGTACGGATATTTAAAGGAGGTAGACTATGAGCAATTTAACCTTAAGAAAAAGTGATATAGCTTCGTTCGAGAGTTTTATCAAACCTTTCCCTGCAGAAAAAATAATGAAGATGATACAGGAATATTTACAAAATAAAGGTTTGGAACCCCATTCGTATATTACTTTAGATAACTTCTTTGATATAGTAATTGAACTTTCTAAATTTTCAAGAGAAAAGATGAAATTCGGCGATAAGAGATATGCCATCGGTGGTTTTTATGACTACGAAATGGAAATGCTCAAAATGTCGGTTGAAATACAAAGGATTAATAGTGAAATAACTATTTACCTTGGCGAAACAGAGATATCATCAATGGCTCGTGATGATTACTATACTGTTAAGGAACTTTTGCAGGAAGTGTACGAATTTTTTAAGCGCATTAAAAAGTCAGCAAATGAATGGAATCAACTTTCAATCCACACCAAACCATACATCAAAAAGCCACCAGTGGAAAAATTCAAAAAAGAATGTCTAGCTGACTTTCTTGAATTCTCAAAAGAGGAGTATCATTATAGCGACTATGCCGCAAGAGAGGGTGATGGTTATAATGAATTCATGAAAAATTATATGTTCATGGCTTTTATGACAATGCACTTTAGCATTCCTAACAATTACTGGTCTTTTGGTGGCGACCGTTACGGGCTGCTTGTAGAACAGGATCACATTGATAATGAACTTCTGGTGCTTTCGGTTTACATTATCTTTGATGGCGTTAATGCCGGCATAAAACTATTTGAAGAATTCTATGACATATACACCGAATATTTATCAGCACAGGATATCAAGGCTATTATAGAGCGCTACGCCGAAAGGATAGAAAGAAAGGCTTTGGAATGGAATAAAAGCTTATAATCCCTTATAAGTATAGTGGAAGGAGGAATTAATATGAGCAATTTAGTCGAAAGAAAAGAATTTATCATTAGGCCACTCCCGAAGAAAGTTGTTGAATATGTTGGTGAGAAAATAACAGAGAGTTACAAACACTTCAACCCGCATAAGAGAATAACTGTAGATCATCTTTACACAGTCTTTAGACAGCTTTCTGCTCTTTTAAAATCAAAAAAGTTCGGGGATATGTATTATGAGTTTCAATTTATTCCAAACTATGATATTGAAACTGTGACTTTCGAGATGTACGTAAAGAAGGTTGGTCTTAAACCGAAGTTATGTGTGATGTCAGAAAGGTTGAATTTAAAAGAAATGACTGCAGCCAGTTTTATGAATAAGTTCCAAAATATCGTAATCGACAGCAATCAATCGATAGCAGCTTGGAATAATATTATGAGCACTCATGATATTATGTTTTATTCGAGACCACCTATAGAGGTCTTGAATGATTTATTTATCCACAAGCTGTACGAACTTAACTATATCGTTCACGATAAAATGCTTGACGGGTTCTATGCTTTAGAAGCTCTGAATTTTGCTGATGAAATGAGGTTTGGTAAAAAGAAAGAATGGAGTTTTCATTCAACATTTACAGGTAATGAAGATTGGGGTATCATTCAATATTGGATAACTCACAAGGGTTTAAAGGGTATATCCTTCGTGATGGACGAAATAGAAGGCGATTTCTATAACTACTATACCAAAAGAAACTTAATTGACTTAGAAGAATATGTGATGCAAAGGATCACACTCGGAATGATGCAGTGGAATGCGCTGATAAAAGAGCATGAATTGAAGGGAGTGGTAAGAGATGACAACGCAATTAGTCTTGAAGGATATGCAACCAAACCGGCGTCTGCTTAAGAAGGTGCCGGTTTCTTATTATGTGGACCAGTTCAAGAATATGTTTAAGTCAGCTGGTGTCGGCTTAAACGATGAAATAAACTCGTTTTTTGTGGCGAATATGCTTGGTGCTATGGGAGAAAAATTAGATTTAAAGCATGATATGTTTATTCACGAATTGGAAAGTGACCTTGATGAATTCAACGATTTTATTAAAATTAACTATAACATAAAGATACTCAATGCTATAGTTAAGATAAATCTTATTGATGAAGTATTCGACCCTTATAAAATACACCTCACACCAAAAAACTTCATTAAATATTTCATTAGTTTAATGGAACAAGCTAATGAATCAATCAATAAGTTTAATCGAATAGCAGCGATTGAAGAACCTAAATTTCCAATGCTACCTGTGGAACCTATTGTAGATAGATTAGTTGAAGAAACAGAAGGCACTAATGGGTTGGGAGTGTCAGAAACTCTTGGTAGGATTAAGAGAATACCTCTAACAGAAGATAAAGCTGTTGTGGTAGATTTTAATGTATTCTACTCACCGGCAGAATCCTGGAGTGAAATAGATAGTATATTGAAAGTAAGGAATGTAGGAATTGGTTTCTTACTTGACTCCAGGGAAGTGACTTATTATAATGAACTTTCCCCGCAATTCTATAGAGATATGATAGTTTCAATGAACCAAGCTATAAAAAATTGGAACTTTATTGTTGATGGTGGAGTCAAGGAATCTAAGGTTAGAAATACTGACAAAATGAGGATGGTGAGATAATGGAAAAGTACGGTGCGATTGTGTGTGAAGACTGCAAAGTTGAGATGAAGGAAAAGACAGACAAATTTGTCTGTCTGGAATGTGGGAAGGAGAAATCAAAAGATGAAATACAAACTATACAACAAGACTAGGGAGGTTTTTAGATGGGTGGCTGGGCAGCAACTTGTGCTAAATGTAAACATAGAATCATTAAAGAAACTAAGGGTGGGAGAGAGGCACATTACTGTAAAGAAGAGGAACAATTTATGATAGGTAGGTTCCCACCCGGTTTATCATATACAAAAGAAGTTTGTTTTACACCGAAGGAGGATATAATATGGGCGAAACCAACAAAAAATTAGAAAAAGCATTAGCTGGTATTGATTTACCTGGGAAAGTATATATAGGCAATAATAAAATAGAAATCACTTTCAAAGTGTCTGAATTAAACAGCCTTAATTTAGACATTAACCAGAAGATAATAGCTGTTATGGATTTTGTTAATCAATTAGTTTTAGATAAAGATTATTTTGATGGCAAGATTGACAAAGAATTAATCGCAAACCAAAGTTATACCGATAAGATGAAAACAAAAACATTTAAGATTGGAATTAATTTTGAAGACAGGTTAATGAATAAAACTTTTATCGAGATATACGCAAAGAAAATCTTAAGAGGTATCCTTTTTGGAGGATACAATTCTAAAACTATTCATTTAGCAGATGATAAGAAGGTACATCTGTTTTATTCTAAAAATGATAACTTCCATAATTTCTTATTTGGCAGCTTTGAGAAACTTCATTTAGTCTTGGAAGATAAGAATACTGGCGCAGTTCATGAAATAGATGGCCCCAGAGGGACGCCGCTTAAAGTATTCGAAATGTCTCCGATTGATATTAAAAATTGTAAGATAAAACATTTTTCAATGATAAGTCTTGATGGTGAGTTCTATGACAAAAGCGACTGAAAGGAGAGATAATGATGAGTAAGTATTGGTGGGAGAAAACTAAAGAGGAGGAAATTAAAGGTATGACAGAATATGTAGAAAAAAAGTTAGAGATCGCAAAGAAAAATGGTAAGGTAACTAAAGAGGATATGAAAGAGCATTTTGAGGAGGATGAGGTAGAAAAGTTTGAAGCTAACTTTCCTTGGAAGGATATTAGCTTCGATGAATATCTTTTATTGATGGGGATGGATGTTGATTCTTATCATGAAGTGGGAATGAAAATACTTGCAGATGAGGATGTTCAAAAAGAAGATAAAAATAGATGGTACAAAGCAGTAAAAGATTATAACAGAAAAACTATCAACCAATATCAGGATGTTGATGCCAAAGCGATGTTCAAATGGCTTAAACGGAACAAACCTTTTGATAAGTATATTAAGAAGTTTAACCAGTTCGATGATAAAGGATATGCAGATATTAATGTATATAATCAAATGTTAAAAGATTATATTGTCGAAGCAACTATACCATCTTTCGGTGATGTTGAGATGGGTAAAATATATTTTGATCCATCCACAATGAAAGTAATTAATAAGGAGGAAACTAATGAAAACACTATCAGTAACTAATGAACAGGAAGTACCAAAAGGAACAGATTTTTCCGGCAGCAATCCTTTTATTTTAGTTGGTAAAGCGTGGAATGAAGATGAAGGTTGGATGAAGTCGACTAAAGTATGTAATATGCCGCATGGATGTTTAGTTCAAGTAACAACTCAGCAAAATGATAATGTAGCAGAAGCTTTAGAATTTATTCCTGGTGCAAATTATTCATTTAAAAAGCAGGAATTCGTCACTCTTTAAAGAATATATTAAAATATGTTATAAGATGAGAGAGAGGAAGATTTAGTTCTAAAAAATTAAAGGAGGAATAAAAAAATGAAAAAACTTATTATCTTACTTACTTTGATGGTTATGGTTACTGGCGTTGTTGGCGCAGCTGACTTTCGTGATGTTAACTGGGGGATGACAAGAGATGAAGTTATTAGTCGAGAAGGCACTCCAGATTATAACCAAGGAAATATGGTTGCTTATGAAGTCGAGCTTTTCGACACCACATTTGCTCTAGGTTTTATGTTTTATGAAAATACTTTAACTAATGCTAGATATATGTTAATGGGGGATCCTGTCGGTACAGAGTACAAACAATTAATAGAGGATCTCAATGAAGGTTTAACTAAAAAATATGGTGAACCAGATGGAAGAGGAATAGTTTGGTTGGATGATTATTACAAACATAAACCAAGTAAATTTCATATAGCTGTCAAATCTGGTGAAGTGATTGCTCAATACGAATACGAAGGAGATACCACAGAAGTTCTTTTAGGAGTTATGGGACAGGGTTATGAAGATCAATTCTTCGTGATGTACGAGCCAAAAAACCCTAAATATAAAAGAATGATTGAACAGCGTGAAAAGGAGAAAAAAGGTAAATCCGAATCACAACTATAAAAGGGGTAAAACCCCTTTTCTTTTTTAGCATAAATTAATTGGAAAGGAATGGTAAAATGAAAATAGCAATAGAAGGACATGATTATGTTGGCAAGACTGTTGTGGCAAATAGGTTGGCGGAGATGGGGTACGAAAAACTTATCCAGCCTGGGAATAAACACATAAGAGCATTTATCAAGGAAGAGCTCCAAAAAGATGAGGTTGACGAAACTATGATGGCTTTAGCCTACGCTTTAGACAGACATCATATGCAAAGTCAGTTAAAAGACAAAGAGTATATAATGGACAGAAGTATTTATTCCTCACTTATCATTCAGACTGACGAGGTACCTGTTTCTATCGTAGCTGCGGCTAATGATAATCTACCAATGCCCGATGTTGTCTTCTGGCTTAGAATATCAGAAAAGGAACTTAAAAGGAGAATGAACAACAGGAAAGAAAAAGATTTATATGATACTAGAGCCTTTCAGATAAAAGAAAGATATGACACCTTAATGCCGGAGTTTAGAAGAAAGTCAACCGGCGAGTTCCACGAAATATTCTGTGATAAGAAGTCTGTTGATGAAATTGCAAATGAAATTCATGAGATATTAGATCAAAGAACACTACTAAGCGGTCCATTTAAAATCAATAATGAATACATCAGAGATATTTTTGGCGACGAAATAAAAAGTTACAGTGAAAAATTCATTAAGGGGCTGTTAAAATGATAGGATTTGGCGACTTACACATCAGAAGGGGTCTACCACACACATTCACAAATAAAGAAGGAAAAGACCACCGTTATGAGTATCTGAAACGATTATTAAAGAACATACTAACTGGTGACGATATGTATTTTTCAATGGGCGATATCACAGACATCAAAAACAATATTGATGGTAAGATATTAGAAGATATGATTAAAATGTTCGGAGATAAAAAAACATTATTTATTGAAGGTAATCATGACCGCTCTAAAGATGATGAAAAATATACTTCATTAATAGATATTCTTGATATGGTTTTACCAAATGTTAAAACCGTTAAAGATATCTATCAAATGGAAATCGGTGGTCGCATTGTAATTTTTACCTCTTACTATGCCACCGATGATGATATCAAGACGGCAATCAAAGCTGCTGTTAAAAAAGAAAAACCAGTTTATGTGTTGGGTCATTGGTCTTTTTACAACCCCCTTCATAAATCTGGTAGAGAAATATTAGAATTCGCCAAGATGGCTGCACAAAGAAATGTTACTTTCTTTTTAGGCCATGAACATAATCCGAATAAAATTACCTATAAAGGAGAACACTTAGGTTATTATATCGGTTGTGCCAACCCCAAGGTATTTGGGGAGCGACAAGGTAGAATGCTGAAAATAGATAATAATGGTTATTCATTTAAAGAATATCCTTTCGGTGAAAAGTTTGTTAAGTTGGAATATGGTGTTGATGAATTAAAGAAGTTTGACAACCCGAAAGAAACTTATCTTAAGGTATATACTTCCGATATCAATGATGTAGGGTTAATCGAAGAGAAATACCAAGATAAAGGGTTCCCTCATTTTTCGATTCCTATTATTAGAAGGTCAGAAGATGTCGAGTCATTGGAGTTAGATAAAGATGTAAAGACAAAAAACACCGATGATTATATCATTGAAGCAATAGAGAAAAACGAATTTAACCCTGATGAATTAATGCCTATCCATCAAGTGATAAAGGAGAGAGCACAATAAAGGCTCTCTCCTATCAGGGAGGGAATTGAAGGGTATTACAGGACAATTTAATAGTACCATTTTTTAAAAGATTACACAAATATGGGAGTGATAGTATTGTTAATAAAAAGAATAGAATTGAAAAACTTTAGATATGTAGAAGATGAGGTATTGGATCTACCAGAAAATGAACTTTTTATCCTACTTGGCAAGAATGGTTCCTCGAAGTCGACATTCCTCTGGGCGGTACCATTTTGTTTTTATGGTTTCTCCGACTGGACCTTAAAGAATACTTTAAAGTGGGGCAAGAAAAAAGGTTCTGTAAAAATATACTTTGAAATTAAAGGTAACAAGTATGTAGCAGAGCGCCATTTCGATAGAACGTCATCATCATTTTCTATCAAACAATTTATGAATGGTGAATTCAAAGACTTAGGTGGGGGCTTAAATAAAGAAGCCGAAGAAGCGTTCCGTCAAATATTCCCGGTACCACAGGAGGTATTCCTCCAGGTGGTTACTCGTGTTCAGACAGATAACACAGATTATCAGTTGGGGTCTTTCTGCAGCGCCACACCTAAAGGTATGTATGATACCATTAAACACTTTGTAGAAGTTGTGAAAATAGAGAAATATGCCAAGGTTAATGATGAAGAGATAAATAGGTTAAAAGATAAAAAGACCCGTCTGGAATCGGCTCTTGAGACTTCTAAGAGGACTATTAAAGATTTAGGCTTAGAAGAAATATCTGATGAACGAATTGAAGAAAAAGATGAACAGATTGAAGATTTAAAGGAAAAATTAGAGAAGTTAGACGCCTTGCTCAAAGAATCAGAAGAATATTGGGAAGCGGTAGAAAAGTTAGAATCCGCTGAAAAATTCGTTAAGAAATATTCCGGCATCGAGGATCTTTATAAAAGGTGGGATAAGTTAAGAAGTATTGAAAAACCAGAAGTTCTTTTTGATGCAGATAAATTAGAAGAAATCAATGAAAAAGTTGGCGAATTGGAAGAAAAAATATCGAATCTTAAAAAAACCTTGCCAAAATTGGAGGATAAAGAATTCGATTTGGAATCAATTCAAAACAAAATAGATAAATATAAAGACAAGCAACGTGATTATAAAGCTAAAAAGAAGGAGCTTGAAAAGACACTTGAACATTTAAAGAACGGCGAGTGCCCAGAGTGTAATCGTAAGTTCAGAAGCGTTGAGAAAAGAATACCCAAAACGGAAGAAAAGTTAGATAACTTAAAATCATACGAAGAAGAGGTCAGTAAATACACTTCTGAATATAATGATTTAGTAAATGAAAAGAAAGCCAATGAAAAGAAAATCAATTCCATTAATAAAGAAATAGTGAAACTCACTGAAAAAGTATCCTCTTTAAAAGAAAAGGCAGCAAAAATGGAACAGGCTAAAAAAGCCACCGAGGAATATCAAAAGAAGGCCGACTTCAAAAAGAAATATCCTTTCGACGTCAACCCCGATGAATTATATCGTCAGTATCAAAACAAAAAAGAAGTCATTGAGGAATTATCATCTGTTAAAGAAAGAGAAAACCCGGGTAAACCAGAAAGATGGGAACAAGTGATAAAACAGGGTAACAATGAACTGGTTGATCTTAAGACAAAGAAAAATGATTTAAAAGATAAAAAGAAAAAGTATGAATATCATCAAAGTCAGATTGAAGAAAACCAAGAGGAATTTAATGAAGTGTCCGATAAGTTAGAAAAACACTTAAAGATGTCTAAAATATATTCTAGGACCGGTGCTCCTCACTTTATGGTTAAAGAGTTTCTTTACTATCTGCAGCAGTATGCCAATGAATACTTAGATAGGTTCACTAAAGGTAGAATATCCATTGAGTTTAAGACCAATCATAACTCAAAATCTAAGCCAATTGAACTAATTTTCTACGATGCCGATAGAAATAATGCCCCAAGACCGTACTCTACATTTTCTCGGGGTGAAAAAACTCGGGTGGCATTGTCGGTAGAATTTTTAGGTATGGGTAAAGTCTTCTCCAACCTAACTAACATTAATTTAGAAACAGGATTAATTGATGAAGTCTACGGTTTAGATGAAGAAGGTCAGGAGGAATTTTCTGAAATATTATCTGAATTATCTGGTACAAGGAAAGTGATGGGAGGAGTAGTATGCTTTAATTCTATGGCCCAAAACTTTGAAAAGATTATCAGAGTAGAAGATGGAAAATTAATTAAGGAGAGTGCGTAAAATGAGAAGAATAAAAATTGAAATTGAAACAGAAAATGCAGCCTTTCAGCCGGAACCCCGTCGAGAGGTTGCAAGAATTTTAAGAGAAGCAGCCGACAGCATTGAATCTGGCAGAACCCCTAACATAATGGATATCAATGGCAACAAAGTTGGAGGTTTTGAGATCGATGGAGCAAAAGACAAAGCTCGGGAGGTAACTGACAATGCCAATCAAGATAATTGAAAAAGATAAGATTGTAGCTGATTTTGATGGCAGTGGTGACATTGTAGCACAAGTAGTTTCCAGAAAAGAAAATGATGATTGGGCGTTATCATTAAGGAATTGTCCGGAAGGTAATCTCGGAAGAACTCTTACTGATGAGGAAAAGAAAGCTATTAAGGATAGCCCAGAGGTTATCTTTAATTTTTCTAATGCTAAATCGGTGGGAACAATCAGATATCTATTAGAACACATAGGAAATGTACTAGAAGGGGTGAACGCTAAATTGTCAAGACATATAGGTAAAACCAAAGATGGTGATTTAATTAGGGTATTTAAGACTGTGGGAGGTTATCAAATTGATGTTGATGGGGAACCTTCTGATTTGTACGATGATTTTGTCACAGCTGAAAGGGACGCTAAAAAAGAAATGATTTGGTCGTACCTGCCTCAGTTGGATGAGTCGGAAGTGGAAGGATTAATAGATAGTGGTTTAGAAATAAAATATAAATGGGAGTGGATGAGATGAAGTTAGCGGATTGTAAAAGAGGTATGGAGTTAAGGCCTTTTAAAAAATATGACAGATATCCTTTATGTGGAATGTTAACTATTTCTGAAGTTGTCAATCCCACAGATAGTAATGACCCAAGAATAGCCGGGATTCGCTTCGAAGGAATACATGGCACTTTCAGACCAGAATGTTTTGTGAGAGTAAAAAAAGCAGATGAATTAGAAGAAGGAGATTTCTTTCTCTGTTCTATAGGATATAAACATAAAGTGTTAGCAAGAGCTTATGACGAGTATGCAGGTTTAATGAAATATTTTACTAGAGAACTAAAAAACAATTCTATAGACCAAGTTTCCGAAAAATTTGTTGAAAGAGGCACTATATTACAAGAGGAGGTAGAATAAAAACTTATTTAATTTTTGGTCAAGAAGAAAAAAGGAGGAGAAATAATGAATAAACATATCAACGACACATCTACAGCAGAAAGAGAAACCTTTAAAGCAACCGAGATGAAAGGCACTATTAAACTTCAACCTGAAGATGTTGAATTTCACGACAGCAAATATGATTTAAGAAGTAAATATCGGATCGATTTAAGCAAAAAGATGGTTAGAAAGTTAGGTCCGAATTGGGATAATGATTGGGATATAGTTGATACTCACTTAGAGCCACATGAAGATTTTTATAACATAGAAGTTGTGCTAAAAAGGAGAGATAATGATGTTCGGTAAAAAGAAGAAAAGAAAAAGAGTATGTAGAGATTGCGGTTATGTCAGCTCTAATTTCCCGGAGAGGAAAATTGCCCATGGTTCTTTCATGGGCGATATAGTAGAAACTGAACGTCAATGCCCAGAATGTGGCAGCAAAGATGTAAAAACTTTTAATTATGTTTTAGAAGAACTGGTAGAAGAAAAGTATGGCAAGGAAGATAAAAAAGAACCCGAAGGCTATCATCGAAGTATGTTATTTGAAAATAATGGGGAAAAAGAAACTGACCTCACCAAAATATTCGACGGATACCACGATCAGAAGGTTAGATTATTCAATTTATTAAATAAGTATGAGCCGGAAGATTTAGTGGATGTCCTTGAAGAATCTTTAGAAGAAAACATCGAAGGTGAGGAAGAGAAGGAATTGAAATCATTATTGGCTGAATTGGGATATTCTCCAGGTACAATTAAAAAGATAATGAGAGGTGATGCAGAATGAACGATTTAATCGATATTAGATCTAGAGTGAGTAGTCACCATAAAAAAATAAGGAACTTATTTTCCTTAAAACAGGATGATATTGCACGAAAAATCGGTCTGGGGCGCACCACAATATCTAAGACAGAAAGCAGAAACGACGAGTTTAAAATCACTAAACCTAATATGTTGCTAACAGCATTTATATTCAAGAATGAATTAGAGAAAAAGAAAAAAATTTTAAATGACATTGACTATGAAAATAGTGACTATAAAACTTTGACTACACAGCTAAAAAAAGCCGGCATAGATATAACAAACATAAAAAAATTTTGGAACAAACATGGGAAACAACTTATAAAAAGTATTGATGAAAATAAAATGAAGATGTGGTTATATATATTATCGGATTTATTTAAAAATCCCGACAATATAAATTTAGATAATGATTTTTTTGACAAAGAATTATTGCGAAAAATAATTTGTGATATAATCAACTATCAAGAATTTGTTTTAAAAGATGTGTTTTTTGGTCCGAGGGAAACATTCGATGTTGATCAATCTTATAAATTCGATCCTTATGAGTTTTTGGATTACGTCGCCGAGGAGAAAGAGTAACGGAAGGGGGATACTGATGGTTAAATTCTTCAAAAGGTTAGCAATGATTATTATGGGGATATCATTAATACCCTTCTTTTTCGGTGTCGCCTTATGGGAGGGTACAAAAACAGTGGCAAAAGTTATGTGGAAGTATTACTTGATTACAAAAGAAGCATTCGAGGAGGTATAAGAATGGATAGGTGTAATGCTGATGATATATTAAATATTAAAATCAATGACATAGGCACCAAGAAAGAAATTGAGCAAGCTAAAAAAGATGCTGAAACAATAAGAAAGTATTTTAAACAATTCCTGCCACAGTCAGATAATTGTCACACCTGTGGAAAACCTCTAGGCGGTATTTTAGGTACCTTTGTCGAGGGAATAACCCATGGTGAAGGTAAATGCAGCCACTGTGGTCACCCCGCAAGATTTGTACATGATATAACCGATATAGTAACTGTTAGAATGATATTGCAATGGCCAAAGGAGGAAGAACAATGAATGTATTATTTAAAGGCAATGAAATAGAAATTATCGTTATAAATAAGATTGGATATTTTAATCCCTATGATATAGGTAAGGCGCTGGATATTAGCGAATCTGGCGTTAGAATGGCAATTAAAAGAATGAATCAAAACCAAGTGAAATTAATGAAAAACTCTAATGTCACAGATAGTGACATTAGAGAATTAGCAAACAGAGGGGAAAATTTTCTCACTGAAAGTGGCGTCTTTAAGATGATCTTCCGTTCTCAAAGTGATCTTCGGGATGAATTAGAAAATTTTATTGTTGATGAAGTCCTCCCTGACATCAGAGAATACGGTATGTACATTGGACCTTCTACTTTAGATAATATAATGGAGGACCCTGATCTTTTAGTAAAACTGGCAACCGAATATCGAGATGCCAAAGAGGAATTGAATGAAACCAGAAAAGAATTAAAAAAGAGCAACGGTTATATTAACAGGGTTTTAGATGCAGACGGAGAAATGTTAGTTACCCAAATCGCTAAGGATTACGGTATGAGTGCGATTAAGTTTAACGAGTTATTACATGACCTTCGTATCCAGTACAAAAGGAACGGCCAATGGGTATTGTATCAAGATTATGCTGGTAAAGGTTATACTAAATCAAGAACTACTACTTACGAAAAGGGTGATGGCAGTGAAGGTACGTCGGTTAGTACGCTCTGGACTCAAAAAGGAAGGAAATTCTTATACGATAAAATCAAAAAAGAAACAGGAAAAGTCCCACATGCCCAGCTCACTTTGTTTTAGAAAGATATTAGAAGAAGAAATCGAACTGGATAAAGTTAAGTCTACACTGAGTAAAGTTGAAAATCCATATAAAAAGATATATTTAGGGAGGTAAAAAATGAGTGTAAAAGGTAAGATAAAAGATTGCAAAAAAACATTGTTACGAATTAATGAGAAATTAAAAGATGTTAATGGTTTATCATTTTTTGAATACAGGAAATTAATTTGCAGAAAGTTGGAATTAAAAGACGAATTGAAGTTGTTGCACAGTTATTTACACACCGTTGGAAATAAAAATAACCTTGGTAAAGGTGATAAATTCATTGATATTTACAATGCCAAAGTGGAAATAATCACAATCGAATATTGTGAAGAAGAGGGGACAAACAAATATTTTGGAAAAGATGAGAATGGAAGGGTTGATGTTTGGACCCCAGAAGAAGTATCTAAGATTTTAGGAAAATATGGAGGGATCGAAGTTGAATAGGGTTGCAGTCGATAAAAGAAATATGAAAAATGATTACCTAATTTTAATGGATATGGATTTTTCATGGAAAACAGAAGAGGTGGTTGGCTCAGAAATACAAAAGAGAAGTTGATGAGGTGTTTTTACTGTTACTTGATTTGGCAAGAAAAAAGAAAATAGACCCAGAACATGAAATATTGAAATAGGAGTGGTTTCGATGTTATCAAGAGGAGAAAAAGAAACAATCAAACAGGGCTTTCAAATAGTCGTGTTTGCGAAAATGTTAAAGAATGAGTTTGAAGATATCGAAGGTGATTCGAAAATGTTTACTCAGGACAAGAGGGATTTATCTTCCCTGGAAACATACATTAGCAAGGCTGCAGGGGAGTTACTTAAGAAAGCTCGTTACAAAAAGAAAATAACGATAGCAAAACGAACCGAACAAGAAATAAAAAGAATCAGCCATTTTAAATTAAATGCTGTAATAGTTAAAGATGATAATCTAGCCAATCTTTTTTATTCTAAATTTGCTGCCTGTTATATTATCGTGAGAGATCTTTATTATTCTTTTAAAGATCCCAAAGATGAACACGAGAAGAAGGCAATGAAGTGGATTAAATCAGCCTGGACTATTATTAATCGTATTTTCAAAAAACATGCTGTAGATGGCGGGTTAGACTGGGAAGATATGAAAGAGAAGCTGGATAAGAAAAAATCAGAGTATGAATTTGATGTCTATATGGTGGCGTATTAAAGGAGGAAATATGAAAGATAAAAATGTTATAGGTGAGTTTTGGGAATATGCAGAAAGTGAAGATACTAAAATATCTGACAGGGTCTTAGCCTATTTAAATCGAGACGAGTTAGGAGCAATAATATCAGATGGTAATGTTTATTGGCTGAAATATCATGGTAATTATTCAGCACCTAAATATGTTTTTAAATATATTAAACGCTGGATGAATAATAAAGATGTAGAATATCTTTTCGATAAATACCCAGGGAGGGATTAGATGAACACTTATGTAATCCATGCGACTGTTCTTAAATACGACGAAGGGCTTGAAGCACAGACTAAAGCTAATGTCAATGGAACCTTTGAAGCGGAATCAGAAGATGCAGCTAAAAGTAAAGCGATCGAAAAATTTATTGAAGATTATACTCACCCTAAAATTAGTAACGTCAGGGTGAGTATTGATTTGATTATTAGAATTTTAGAAGAAACTTCGATGGATGAAGTTAATATGGAATTGTATAGAATCTTAGAAGAAGGAGAATGCCATTTAAGGCGTGAAGATGAACAAATAAAAGCTTATGCTATTATCTACCCATGGGAAATCAGAGATTTTGTTAAAGCAGTTGGTGACCATTACTTCGATGAAGGTGGGGTTGATTGCCGACTTTTAATTGGTGGAGATATTTGGTTGAGAGTTGACCCCATTATCACAGAAAGTGAGGGGCAATTGTTATCAAGTTATAAACATTGTTTTGAAGAATGGGATGAATATAAAGATCAGATTTTAAAGGAGGAACAAGATGAAAAATAAAGGGTTTGAAGATCTATTTGAGGTTCTCCAAAAAGGTCTTCAAAGTTGTGTTCAATTAATTGCTTTAAATGAAATAAAAATGTTTGGAGAAGGGATAGATTATGAATATCACCACGGGTATAATTCGTTTAAGATTGTAGGAACAAAAGATGAAAAGACCTATGAAGTGGAGTTTGAATTAAAACCTGAAGAAGTTTTTGTAGAGGAATTTTATAAAATGATAGCATCAGCTAAACTCTTAGAGGAATTCGGAATAACTTTGAGTGGAAAGGAGGAAAAAGATGCTAATTAGTATATACGATACAGAAGTAAAAAAATCACCCGAAGAAGTCGGTTGGAAAAATTATGGCGAGATGGGCATGAGTGTGGGATGTGTAATAACCAGAGATTATGGCTTTAGTGGTGATAGCCTCATCTTTACCACTGAAACAAGGTTACCTTTTTATGATGTCGAAGAATTGGCCCAGGAATTAAATAAAACAGATTTAAATGTCGGTTTCAATAACATTAACTTCGATCAAAATTTAATCTGCCACTTTTTAGATAATGATGCAGAGTTTATTATTCATAACTTCGATATGATGCAGTCTATTGATAATGAGACAGGTTATAGATACTCAACTAATTTAGATGACTTAGCCCACCTGACAATAGGTAGAGGTAAAAGCGGCGACGGAGCTCACGCACCAGAACTCTATCAGCAGGGCAAAATAGAGGAATTAACCGAGTATTGCTTTAATGATACAGAAATCACCGCCGATGTCTTTGACTTTGGCTTAAGGTATGGTTATGTTAATATCTACCCAGGTAAAAATCACAAAGCCTTTGGTGATATGGTTTGGAGGTTGAATGTTAATTGGAACAAAATGTTTTTTTAAGTTATAAGTTAAGTGGAAGGAATTCAACCCCGAATTACTTTCATAAGGAGAATGTAAAATGAATAAATTAGAACAGAAGGTGAGAGTTATTCTAGCGGGGAAACCGTTCATTTCGACTAGAAGTATTAAAAATAATTTTTCAAAGGAGGTGTTAAGTTACTTTGTAGAGCACGCAAATGAATTAGGATATTATTTTTGCAGTGAATGTGGATATTATGTAGTAGATGAAAAATATGATCATCAATACGATCTTTGTGAAGATTGTATAAAAGGAGTGGAATAATGGTGGATGATAAAACAATTTATATTGAAGGAATTTATGAGAATTGTAAAATAAAAAAAGGAAAAGGTAATACCAATGCTGATATTATGATGATTTATGAAGGTCCGGAATTTAAATCATCAAGAAGACTCGAACAAATTGCTAAAGAAGCTAAGATATCAGCATCATTTTATGCTACACCACTGAAAAAAGGTTTTTCTAAAGATACCAGCGAAATTGATGTAATGAATTGTATTAAGGCTGAAATCGCAACGGTATCGCCTAAAGTAGTGTGGCTTATCGGTAATTTCCCGATGAAAGTATTAAAATTGGGGATACCCATAACTGAAAGTTATGGGTTATACTTTCCTTTATTTTTAGATGATTTCTTTGCTTTCCCCGTCCCGACAGCAAAGATGATAACTAAAATGCCAATGATAGTCAAAAAAGAATTTTATAAAAGAATGCGCTTATTTTCAAAAGAGTACAAAAGTGGAGTTAAGTTTGATTCTGACAGAAGAGCAGACCAAAAGTTTATGAAAAAATTCAACAGTGAACATGATTTCAAGTTCGATAAGATGTTATCTGGTCCAAAAACTTATTATATGATGTTTTCCAATACTGCAGAAAGTCATATTTTTATATTACCAACTGAACAGGCTAAAAAGTTTTTCGAAAAGAAAGTTCCATTTGGATTAAAGTTTACTCAGGAAGAGGTCAAAAAGATGGATCCTAAAATGATAGAACACGTAGCAATGGTAATGAAAGAAACCGGCGGAGAATTGATTGATGTGGATTTAAACGCCATAAGGAGGCATTTGGATGTATAAATATAAAATTACAGGAAAAAGAACAAAGAAAGGTACTGTTACTGCTGATTTTATGGAAGATGCGTTACACGAAGTTATGAGAAAACACAAGGGTATGAAAATTATATCCTTGAATAAAATAGGTAATTGTACATTCAAATATAAAGTAGAAGAGAGGGCATCGGATAGCCCTTTTACATTACGAGAGGTAGCGAATTTAGAAGAAAGAGGCTGGGAGATACTATCTATAGATAAGGTTGATGACTTCACCGAAGAACAACTAAACCAAATTGCAGACGATAACGATGTCTATGGTTATAACCAAGAACAGGAAGTTGATTCTTCCTGGATAAAAAAGATAAACTATAACAACAATAAAAAGGAGTTGGAGATTACTACTAACTCTGATTTTGAATATGTTTATGTAGACGTGCCTGTTCGGATATTCCAGGACTTCTTAGCTGCAGACTCCGCCGGGAGGTACTTCAATAAAATGATTAAGGGTAAGTTCGAAAGAAAGGGGGAATAGAATTTGAACCAGCAAGAGAAAGAACGATTAAAAGAGATGTATCTTGATAAATCTATTAAAGTTTCAAAAACGAAAGAAGAATTCGGTTTAGATGATATCCTCCTCTACAAAATATTAGATGAGATGGAAGTACCAAGAAGAAGAAAACAATTTGATAGACGTTCCCTTTTTGATCTATCAAGTGAAGAAAAGAAAGAGATAATAAAATGGTACAAAGAAGAATTAGGCACCACAGTGAAAGAAATTGCAGAAATGTACAATATATCCGATGAAAATTTATATACAGTAGTAAGGGAAGCTGGAATCAAAGGGAGGGGGAATGGGAAAATGACTGATGAAGAAAAAGAAAAAATAAAAAAAGAATATTTATATTCACCAGATAGTATTAACCAGATATCGAAAAGAAGCGATAGGTCTTATACAACAATCCGAAGAGTTGTTAATGAAATCCCAGAATGCAGAAGGATATATAAAGATAAGTACAAAGGGTTACAACCAGAAGAAATGAAAAACTTGATTTATTGGCATTTTAAAAATAATACCCCACTTAGTAAATTGGAGAAAAAATTTAAGCATACCGAAAGTTTGTTGAGGGTAGTGTTAGACAACTTAGGTCTTCCCAGTTTGAGAAATTTCACTTATGACAAAATAAAGAAAATGCATTTAGACGGTGAAGACATATATACAATAATCCAGGAGGTAAAATTCCAAGAGAGCACAGTAAAAAGAATAATAGATGAAATGGATGAAAATTATCAAGTTAAATATTTAGATTTGATGGAACAAATAACTTCCAAAGATAATATAGAAGTTCCGCAAATACCGACACCTGAAGGAGGTGAAGAAATGGTTGTACCCGACCCTGAAACAGAAGCAAAAAATGATCAAATAATAACACCCGAAGATACTGATGAACCACAACTGGAAGAAGACAAATTGCCAGTTAAAAAGTTTTTTGGTAAAGAATTGATAATAACCGGGGACTTTACATTAAAGACTAGCGTCAGCGAAGATGAATACAAAAACAGCGGTCTTAAAGTAATAATAAAATAAAAGGAGAGTGTAAAAATATGAAAGTAAAGACACTGGAGGAAATTCAAGATGAGTTTCAAAAAAGATGGGTTCCTAAAGAAGATTGGGTGGTTTCTGCTAAGGATATTAGATTCGAGGGAAACAACACGCTGGTGATGGGTAACGACCGACTCAAGCTAACAGACCACGCTCTAACACAGTTTATTGGTAGGTTAAGAACACTTGCTGACCTACCGGCCAGTGTTATGACAACAAGATACATAAAGTCGTGTCCTACAGCTTCTAAGGAGTTTCAAATCAATTCCTGGATAGATCATTATTACAATAATGAAGATAACGATGATAAAAAGTGGAAGTTGAGAAAAAACAAAGGTAGCAATGTTGTCGAAGCTATTGTTTCCAAAGGTTATACAGCATTCGATAATAACGACTTACTCAATATGCTCTGGGCACAGTATGGAGATATGAGCTTTAACGAATTCTATGTTGATAACAATAGAATGGAATTAAGATATGTTCGCCCCGATTTAAAACGCGGTCAGGATAAATCAGCAGTTATGGCCGGTTGGCACTTATCTAACGATGAAATAGGTTCTGGATCCATTAGGGCTGGTTTCTTGATTTATCAGCTGGTGTGCACCAATGGTATGATGGGTATTAGAGATTATGATGATATCTACCGACAAAGACATTATGGGAATTTTGATTCAGACGATATCAGAAAAGATTTTGCAGCTGCTATCGGTGACTTCGACGAAAATAAAGCTGCAGAGAATTTAGAAAGATTTACAGCAATGCAAGGGGTGGATATTGATGAAGATGTGGATGATGTCTACCAAGGGGTGCTGCAGAACTTCCCCAAGATAGGTTCTGACATTGTTGAGATAGCAAAAGATAATATTGCCGAGTATGACCGAAAGTTAAACAAATTTTCGCTTATAAGTAGTTTGACAGAGGCAATAAGAGACACCCGTTACGGACACCGTCGTGTGGAAGCTGAACGTAATGTCGGTAAGTTATTTGGCACTAAAGAGATTACCTTAAAACGAGGTGATGAAACACTTAAAATTCAATTGGAGGGATAAGATATGAACGCATGGAAAGTATTAGGTATTAAAGAAGGCGCCAGTAAAGAAGAAGCTAAGAAAGCATACAGGAAGTTATCTAAAAAACTCCACCCGGATATGCCGGGTGGAGACTCTAAGAAATTCGATAGAGTGACTAAAGCTTATCAGGCAATTAAAGACGGCACAGCTACGGTGTCCGCTTTTAATCAAAGTGATAAAGATATATTTGATAACTTTTTTCATAAGAGGAAATCTGCAAGTAAAGTCAAAACATTGAAAGTTAAAATGAGAGATGTAATCAATAATAAAAAGATAACTATTAACACAGGCAAAAAGATACATCTTAATGCTGGCGATTTAAAAAATAATTCTGTGGTCAAATTAGATAAAGAAAGATTTAAAGTGGAATATGTTCCAGAAAATATATTCAAAATCAAAGGTCAAAACCTAATGTACCCAGTCACAATTAATTATCTAGAAGCTCTGCAGGGGACAACCGTCAGTGTTCCAAATTTAAAAGATGGAGAAGATGATTATAAATTAGATATCAAAGCTAATATCGGCTATGGTGAGGTTATTCAGACCAATTTTAAAGCTTTGCCAAATGGAACATATTATGTTAAAGTAAAGGTGGTTCCTCCGAAAGAAAAATTAAATGTAGAGGTGGTATAATGATTTATTTGAAATATTTTTGGTACATTCTAAAACACAAGTATTATGTGTTTATCGAGTGTGCCAAAGAAGGTCTTTATTGGCGTGGTATCACACATGATTTATCCAAGTTTAGAATCGATGAATTTATACCTTATGCAGAATACTTTTATGGAAATGGCACAAAAAAGGCATTTAATATTGCCTGGAAAAAACACTTCACTAGAAATGATCACCATCCGGAATACTGGGAAGAATACAAAGATGAATATAAATGTCTGGTTGCTAATCCTATGGATGAAAAATCCCGTCTGGAAATGCTTTGTGACTGGCGTGCTATGAGCAAAACTAAAGGTGGAACAGTTTTGGAATATTATAAAGATAGAGGTAGAAATAAATTTTTGGATATAAGAACTAGAAAATGGCTTGAAGAAAAGATAGGGTATGATGGTAAGTTTAAAGTAACCATTGGTGAAAGAATTGAAGTTAAATAGCTTAAAGAAAATTTTAGAGACTGATGCGGAAGTTATCCGCAATAAAGAAATGGTGTCTATTCATATGAGTGAGAAAAATTATGAACGGTTCAAAGAAGAAATACCCGAAGTCGCCGTTATAAAAGATGGTGATGTTCGAATAAAAGCTAGAATAGAATGCGAGAACCCCGACGAATAGTTCGTCGGGGTTCTATATTATAAGGAGTGTAAAAATATGAAAAAGAGTCTATATCATTATAATAGCATAGTTATTTAACGAGTGCAATTAATTGTGGTGCAAATTTATATAATTTATTTAAAGGTAGGTTCTTTGGCAAGTTAGTAATATTGAAACCATTGACTTTGCCAGTTTCAATAACAGGTACAAATCCCATTTTTTTAGTTCCTATTTTTATTGCTTCTACAGCTGACTGATAAAAAGGATTGTCCATTTCTTTTTCATTATATGTTACCTTAAATACCTCTCCATCAAACTTAGGTACGCCAACCTCATCAGCGACTTCGTTATAGTCAGGAACTATGATGATGAGATCTCTTTCTCCATTAACATAGTTAACTTTTACTGTATCTGGATTACATAAAATATTTATGTACCACCCTTTTTCAGAAATTCCAGTTTCGACAAACTTTATGTTGTTAATCAGATATGTCTTTTCTTTGACTGTGCCTAAATATTTATCCAATGATTTTAAAACATTTTTTATATCGTTTGGTTTAATGAATGGAACATTTTTATTAACTATTTCTCCTAAATCTTCCGTTTCTGGACTGCCCGGGAACAACCTCTTAAACTGCAGCTGAATTCTATTTTTGCCTTCAACTATCTTATCATATTTGGGTAAATCATGAAAGCTAATAAATCCTTCAGCTCCGTCACCATTGTCCATCTGGACACCAAATTCATACCTATTTAATCTTTCTCTTAATCTTTTAGCATACTCGACAGTCTCTTTCATCTTAACAACTTCGTTTTTAGAAAACATTTAATCCACTCCTTTTTTTATAAATTCCCACTTAAAGTTTCAATAATAAATCTAGTATTTTTAATTTTTTTATAGTGATTATCTAATATCTTTAACCTTTCTTTTTCTGTTAAATGAGTAAGTTTTTTTATAGCTTTTACTCTTTCTTTTATTTCAGAAGTTCTTTTAACAAAATAAGGATCTTTTTCTGCCTTCACCCTTTTTAATAAAGAATCTATTTCTTCCAATGTTTCTTTTGTTCTTTTGTCTAATTCAGTCATATAAAATCCTCCTCATTGACACAATAATACCACGCTGTGACATTTTTGTCAAGAGTTAAACCCGCCAAAAAGGCGGGCTAAGTTATAACGGCACCTAAAGTATAACACGAGAAATTATTTTTGTCAATGTGTTATAAGGATATTGAGAGGAAGAAATGGATTAAAAATTTATTAGGAGGTAATTTAAATGAAAGCAAAAGAATTAATAGGTAAGGTAGTTGTGAGGACAGAGCCGGCATTGTTTGTAAGAGGAAGTGAAATTAGGAGGTATAACTAATGGAAACCTATGAAGAAAAAATCAAAAGAATCGAAGAAATTTCAGGGGAAATAGCAACTCCAACCGAAAAGAAAGTTATCAAATTAAGTGTGGAAATAGTTCAATTGGAAGAACAAATCGATAAAGGTTCTATAAAGATAGAAAATGGTGCTATTAAAATATCAGAAAAGAAATTGGAAATACTTTCTATGGTAATGAAAAAGGATACAAAAGCGTATGAATACTTAAAAGGTGTCAAAGATGTTTTTGAGGCGGTAAAACCTATTGGTGAATCGGATTTTAGAACCGAGACTTTATTTGAAATTGAAAAGAAAGTTAACTATTTCATCGACAGAATAAAGGGGGAAAGTCGTGAAAATAAAAGAGATCAAAAAGAAAGTTAAAGGGGATCGTCGGAAGATGAAGTTGGTAAGGTCATATGAAAAAGACTTCAAAAAAGTAAAAGATTTAGAAGGTAAAGATAGGGAATTTATGTTGAACAGTATGAGAAACACCAAAAAGATATTGGAAATAGAATTAAATAAAAAGATGGACCAGGAAGATAAGGTTATTGAGATACTTAAGATTAAGGTATCCGGCATGCAGGATTTATCAGATAAGATTGGTAACCCGGAACAGATGGATGGTTTTTTAAAAATGGCAAAGATGTCACTTGATGAAATAAAAAACTTTCCAGACGACTTAAGGGAAGTAATGCTTGAAAGTTTGGATAAAAAAATAACACAATTTGCTGAACAAATTTTAGGAGGTGCCTAATGGAGGCAAGGGAAGAATTAGAGAAGTTAGCCGGGGAACATGAAGAAGTCGCTGGAATCGTCGAAGAATTAGACTTTGTCAAAAGGACATTCGATACAGAAATCCCAAGTAGCGAACTGGAAGAATTGGTAAAGTACCTTAAAATAAGGTTTGATGATTGTTCCGAATTAAAAAAAATAGAAGCTGGTAATAAATTTAAGTTGCTCCAGATTAAGAAAATGATCAATTTTATGGAGTTGGAATATGAAGAGTGGAAAGAGATAGACCGGCTTATAAATCATTTAGAACAATTAACAAGGATTCACAGTAAAGTTGAAGTTCTAAGCGAGAGGTTAATAGTTAATGAAAAATTTTCGGGATTATTAGATGAAATTTTCTCGGTATTAATGTTAAGAGCAGGGCGTTAAGCCCTGCTCTTTTTTTAGCCCTTATTTATATGATATCAAGCTGCGGACCACCTTCGTGTTCCTCTTCTGATATTTCTTTGATGTCCGGAATGTCAATTTCGGCATTTTCAAATTCAATAACAACGTCATCAAGGAATGTTTCGGTGTCTTTGCCACCATATTTTTGTAATTTCTCGCCGGCTTTAATTGCTACATCAGCAAACTTCTTGGCTATGTTTACATGATCCCTATCATCGTGGGCCATATTCTCTTTGGATTTATAATAACTTAAATGCATTAGATCCTGTAGGATTGCCGGGTAATCCATCTTTGGGGCGAGACCGAACTTATACCTTATGTAATTAAGGGGTTGATCTAGTAAATCCCTTGCTTTAGGGATGCTCTTGAAATACTCTTTCCATCCTTTTAAAGAGGTTCTTTCAGGATTAAAAAAATAATAGAGCATTAATTCAATGGATTTTTTGGAATACTCAAAACCCAACTTTCTCATTGATTCGTGTACAAACTTATCCCCTTTAATAGTTAATATGACAGGAATTAGCCTGGCATTTCTATCCTCTAATAAGAGAAAAGTATCTTTGAAATCTCTGGGTTTTTTATGTAATTTGTATCTCCAGATTTCTTTTATTCCAAATTTTCGAGCGTACTTTATGATGTATTTTTCATCAACCTGTTTACCTTCGGAATAATCTTTAAAAATTTCGGGTAACATCATACTTTTTCTTAAACCTTCAATTCTATCTTTTGATACCTCAAATCCTAAAGATTTCATCTTTTCTATTATTTTTTTATTTGATAGATTTAATGTGATTAAATATTTAAGATAGTAATTGTAAGGCATTTTTATTCACCTCTATACCTGATATCCCTCTAGAGATTCTATTAAGTTTTGAAGAGCCTTCATAGCTTCTGAGACAGCTTCTTGGGATACCCCCACTTTGCCTATTCTGGAGTATAATAATAATTCTGCTAACTTTTCAACTGTTTCTTTCATTTGGGGAAGTGCCTCAAATACTTTAGAAAGGTTCTTTTTATTGATGAAATTCAAAGATAATATTTTATCAATAGTTTCTGGATCATCAATAGATGCTGCTATTTTAACTAAATCAAAATCTTTTTTGACTTTTAATACATCATCTAAGATACCTTCCAAGATTTTTTCTCTTGATGCCTTCTTCTCCATTTCTTTCTTATAGTACATTGTTGTTTTTTTCCGCATAGCTTCTTTAATGAAGTCATTTACTTTATCCGGGTTGAAACCTTCATCGATTAAGTCCAATTTAATTTCATTTGGTGAAGCTATCTTTTTAAGTGATGCACACTTAATTTTCATTTCGTTACTATTTTTGAAATATTCACCTTCTAAAATGTGAGCCTTTTTCTTTAAACCTTTTCTGAACTTATCTATTTCCTGAACTAAATCAATACGTTCTCTATCTTCCATCAACATAGCTGCATCACCAGGTATGATAACTGCGTTATACTTATTAGTTTCAGAGAAGTCTGGTTTGATTACATTCTTAGCAGGTAGTATCTTGTGGTAGCTGCCGAATGTAGTCATCACGGTATAAATAGTACCTATACCTTCCATCTCCTCATAATCAATAATTCTGGCTGGCTGTGTGGCTACAAAATCATTGTGTCTTCTATCTCTCCACATAAATGAAATAGTAGAATCTCTAGTCGGCATCTGAACAACATTTTTGATTTTTATATCTTTTAGACTTGCTTTATTACTTGCAGGTAGGCCAATTATTTTATCCTCATAAGAAATGATATTTCTATCGTCATCAATTAAAAGACTACCATTACCTAATTTACCAGTTTGTAAAGAATAAAGTTTGGGGATTGCGTATCCTTTAACTTCATTACCGTGCTTATCTTGAGTAATCACAGCCCTAGCTCTATCAAACCTTTCTATATTGATATTTTCAACATCTTCACCACGAACAGCTTCGGCGGTTTCGCTATTACCTAACACTTGTTCATTACCTTTATCCACTTCTTTTAATTTTCTTTTGACGACATCTTCACTAATGTCGGCTTTTTTAAGTAAAGTCATTGTGTCATAAAAGCCCGCTGTTTTAGTTTTCATTTTACCGTTTTCTTTCCAGAAAGTTTTATAACCTAACTTGTCATCTGGCTCAATTACGAAGGCGTTCTTTTCTTTTTCGTCAAAGTAGTCGCCTATTTCTTTTGGTTCTTTGCTTAAAATGTCTTTGGCAATCTTTACAAAAGGTTCGTTATGATTACCCAACGCCATAATATTTTTATCTCTAATTCTAGCAAAAAAATCAGCTTGATCATCTTCTGTTAAATCAAGTGATGCATAAACATATTTACCCATACGGGGTGGAAAGATATCATTAATTGGAGAACGATTGTGTTTTTTCTTATCAACTGCTTCTTCGGCCATTCCTGTATCAAAAAATGCTTGAGTGACAGTATATTCTGTTAATGGTTTTATTTTGGATTCATCATCACTAAAAAATACATCAAAAGGTTCTAATTTGTAGTCTTTAATAATAACCGGCACCGATATTTCCTTATCACCATTAATCAATACAATGGTTCCTAAAGCGTAACCTTTTTCACCATCAAAATCATTCTTCCACCTAATGTAGAAGTTATCAACATCAAGCCATTCTCTGTTACTATGTAATTGCTTAATTATTTCTTTGTTCCATTCTGAAACGTTGTTTGGTAATTTTAAATGTGCCTCTTTTTCCATTTCTTCAGCAACTATAATACCTAATTCTTCGGCTGAAAACGGTTCGTTGCTGTGGACACTTATACCATCTTCGCCGTCGTTGCTTACTATTTTTCCATATTTCTTTTTTAAATAGTCGAACATTTTATTTTCCTCCTTTTATTGTGCTTTTGAATTTGAAGCTCCTCCAGTAATTGTACCAGTGTAAGTTCCGGCAGAACTGCCTCCTGTGACAGCTACTTGAACAGGATCACCTTTTCTTGCTATTGGTTGTCCACCGGTGCCACCAACATTAGTTTGTCCTATCAGATTGATTATGTCAGCATTGACTTCCGCCGTAGAAGTTGTTACTTCGGTGTTACCTGTGACATTAGCAATTAAATCACCATCGACACTTAATTGAGCATTATTGTCAGCTGTTATATTTATATCACCAGTAGAACCGTTCATTCTAATAAAAATTTTACTGCCAGCACCTAATGATAAGTCCATTTGGCCATTTGTATCTATTGTTTTATTTAAAACTTGTTCACCGCTTAAGTTCTTAATGGTTTCTTTTATATTACCATCAGCATCAATTTCATAAATATAACAATCATTTTGGCCGGGTTCATTCCAGACTGTTTTTTTGAAGTACCCATCTGCTCTTTGAATATATTCTGATTTTTTTTGCTCGCTACTATCTCCTGTATAGGAGGTTGTAGTCTTTGTACCATCAGCCGACAGATCTTCTTCAAATAATAGATACGAAGTACCTGAACTTGAATTATATTTTTTTATGTTCTTATCAAAGTTTTCAGTTATGGTAACTTCACTAACAACATTACCTTCAGTATCATTTATAATATGGTGCTTATATCCATCTACTTTTTCCTCAAGTTGTTGCCTTATAACTTCACTTCTTCCTTCTTGTTTAATATCGACAACTTCTAAAGTTTTAAAATATTGATTATCCCCTAAAGTCCCTTGACTACCAATATTACCTCTAATAATTTGAGGATTGTTTCTATAAAGGGGTTTGTTTCTAATTTCGAAATTGATATTTGTTGTTTCTTCTTTTTTATTTACTTTTTGGTGAATGTGTCCTGCATCAGTGTTTATTTCCATATTTTCGAAAATAGCCCTTAAAAGATTATCATAACCATAACTATCTTTTTTATTGCCACTTTCAGGAAAAATTGTAAATTGAGATTGGTCTGATGCTTTTATAGTAATCGAGCCATCGGTACGGCCGATGATTTTATTACCGAACACAGTCTTGGCTACAAAATCCCCTTGATTTATTTTCTCTCTTCCCTCAGAATAGCTGCCATCTTCACCTAAAGGATTAAAAAATCCTAAAGCAAATCTTTTAGCTCCAAGGAAAGAATTTTTAATTTTAATTATTAAAGCATAAGAATCTCTCTCCGGCATCATATAAATCCCTTGGCCAGAACTACCAGGTTTTGAATAAAGGCTCAAAAATGGAACATCTTTATATTGGTTACCTTCTATTCCTATTAAATCTACTGTATATTTTTTTGCGTTAGAAAAAGTTACCCTTGCAATATCTACTTCAAAATTATTTTTCATAATTTCTACCTCCACATTAATTATATAACAAATAGTCAAGGTAGAGCAAATCTTATAATATCCAAAACACCTCCACTTTGGTCAACTTCGTTGTTATGTCAGTTATTATAATATATCAAGGTTGATCTCTTGATCTCTCCAAATAGAGGTCCTAACTAGGTCCACCAGGTCATTATCCCCGTCATAACAGTAATCTTTAAGATAAAATGGATCTCTAGGGATCTCTCCCTTGAAATATATATAAATAATTAAATGTGTGTGCGTACAAACAGGTATAATAGACTAAATTACCTTACACTATATTATATATAATGTTACTATTTATATATATATACACTAGGTCATAGATGATTTTATAAATGTGTGCACACATCTT
>Ga0182237_100069_pt1 | contig 48285 bp, 39 predicted proteins | sample hydfratesGB_TF_B_FD_132457 | JGI IMG/M metagenome (GOLD analysis project Ga0182237, IMG submission 132457) | Subsurface microbial communities from deep shales in Ohio, USA - hydraulic fracturing test GB_TF_B | ecosystem: Environmental > Aquatic > Deep subsurface > Shale gas/oil reservoir >... | reverse complement strand
CAAGAAAGAAATGATGCCTTTACTCGCTAAATACAGTGAAAACGAAGTAATTGCTGAGATTGTTGACCGCAAAGAATTTATTACCAGAAAATCTCAGTGGATCTTCGGTGGAGACGGCTGGGCTTATGATATCGGTTATGGAGGTTTAGATCATGTTCTGGCCTCTGGTGATGATGTAAACGTATTTGTATTTGATACAGAAGTTTACTCTAATACTGGTGGACAGTCCTCTAAAGCTAGTCCAACTGCTGCAGCTGCTAAGTTTGCTGCTTCAGGTAAGAAGATCAAGAAGAAAGACTTAGGCCAAATGGCTATGACTTATGGTTATGTTTATGTTGCTCAGATTTCTCTTGGTGCTAATATGAACCAGGCTATTAAGGCTATCAAAGAAGCTGAGGCATTTGATGGTCCTTCCTTAATTATTGCTTATGCTCCATGTATTTCACATGGACTTAAAAAAGGTATGGGCTGCAGTGTTAGTCAGGAAAAAGATGCTGTTAAGTCTGGATACTGGCACTTATTCCGCTTCAATCCTGAACTTAAAGGTGAAGGAGAAAATCCATTTATGATGGATTCTAAGGAGCCAACAGAAAGCTTCAGAGATTTCTTACTCAGTGAGGTACGTTTCTCTTCCTTACAGAAGACATTCCCTGAGCTTGCAGAAGACCTCTTTGAAAAAGCGGCAGAAGATGCTGAAGAACGCTATCAGTCCTACAAGAGACTGGAAACAGCTTATGCTCCTAAAGACGAAGAGTAATTCTAAAGAAAAAATAGCTTAAAAATAAATATAAGAGCAAGGATAAAAGACCAGCGGGACGCCGCTGGTCTTTTTGCAGTTTACACGCACCGTGAACCTGTCGAAATATAGTTAATTATGTCCGTTAACTTTAATTTTTTTATTATAATGTAAAATTATTGAAAAAAATAAAATATAAGGATATAATAAAGATAGAAAGTAAAATAATGGAAGGGTGGTAGAATTGGGGCATAAAAAAAGAATATGGTATCCAGGAGCAAAGTATCATATTATATGCAGGGGAAACAAAAAGAAAAATATTTTTTTAGACAAGATTGATCATAAGATTTATCTGGATATTTTAAAAGAAGTAAAAAGTAGATATAATTTTAATATTTTGAGCTATTGTATGATGTCAAACCACATCCATCTTCAATTACAAACCAAAGACATTCAAATCTGGCGAATTATGCGTGGAATTAACTGGCGTTATGCAAGATATTTTAATGAACGGAATAGCACTGTCGGACATGTGTTCCAGGGTAGATATAGATCTAAAATTATAGAAAATAATTATTATGATTTAGTAGTCAGCCGCTACATCCACTTGAATCCTGTTAAAGAAAAACTGGTAATTAAACCTGAAGATTATAAGTGGAGCAGTTACAGTATTTATATGGGGCTGCGCAAAAGTAATCTAGTTAATGAAAAGGAAATTTTAAATTATTTTGGTGGTAATAAAATATTATATAATGATTATGTCATGTATAATTATAAATGAATCAAATATTACAATTTTAGACAATTATTGACAAGTTCCCGGTGCATGTAAGTTTTTAAAGGATTAAGGATAAATTTGAAGAATAATAATAATAGGTAAAGGGAGGTGTCTATTTTGATATTAGATTGGGTTGGAATAATGAGATTAATTATAGCAGCTATACTGGCATCTTTGATTGGTTATGACAGAGAAAAACAGAATAAGGCTGCAGGAATCAGAACAAATGTGATTGTTGCTGTTATTTCCTGTGTAATTATGATTTTATCAGTGGAAGTTGCACAATCTGGAAACTTAGTCAATGGAGTAGAAGGTGACCCAGCTAGACTGGCAGCTCAGGTTGTTAGTGGGATTGGTTTTTTAGGTGCTGGGACTATTATTAAACAAGAAGATAAGATAGAAGGTTTAACCACAGCAGCCAGTCTGTGGGGAGTTGCAGGGCTTGGTCTAGCGGTAGGTTATGGTTTATATGATATTGCTATTGCTGCAGCTTTAATTATTTTTATTAGTTTAAGAATAGCGCCTTCTGTCAAGAAGAGAATGTAGCATGGGAGCAATTTTAACAGCGTTAGCAGCAGCATTATTGACAGCAGCCAACTATTTTCCTAAATTATATTTTTTAAGCTGGATTGGATTTCTTCCTTTTTTATATTATATTTATATAATGAGAAAAGATGAGCTTAACTATAAAGTTATATTTTTTAATGGATGGCAGCTTGGTTTTTGGATTTTAGCTTTTACTGCTAATTTCTTATATCATTCAATTAAGTTATATACAGGTGCTTCGTTTTTTTTGATAATAATAATATTGATTTTCCTTTTTTCATTTCTGGCTTTAATATATGCAGTTTTTTTCTTGATATATTTTTATCTTGAGCAGAATTTATTTACTAATAAAAAGTTCAGTCCTTTTTTGTTTGCACTTTGTTGGACTGCAATGGAGATTAGCCGTTATTATTTATTAAGTTTTTTCCCGCTTGCTAATTTATCATATACTCAAATAGAATTTTTAAGTTTTATTCAGCTGGCTGAAATAGGTGGCATCTGGATTTTAAGTTTTATTCTGGTTTTGATTAACTCATTACTTTTTCAGCTTATTTTTCAAAAGAAACTTAAAAATATTTTTATTATAGTGATCTTATTTACAGCTGTTTTTAGTTTTGCAAATTTTAAGGCACAGCCAGAACAGAAAAATATTAAGACTGCAAATGGAGATCAAAATATTGAAATCGGAATTATTACAACTGAAATTGAACAGAATCAAAAATGGGCACTGAAGCAGTTAAATCAAAATATAAAATTAACTTTAGGTGCAGTCTCAGATTTAAAAAAGGCTGAATTAATTATTGCTCCTGAAACCAATATAACCTTTGATTTTTATGCTAATATAGATTATAGAAAAGAATTTTTAAAAAAGATAGCTGCAGAAGCCAAAAATCCAATTCAAATTGGTTCTTTAGCTGGGAGAGATTCAGTTAGTGGCCGCTATAATAGTTCTTTTTTAATTTCAGAGTCTGGAAAAATAATTTCTCGTTATGATAAAAACCATCTTCTTTATTTTGGTGAAACCTATCCGGTTTTGGAATTGTTAAATAGATTTACTTCCTATAATTTTTCCTCTCTAAATGCTGGTGAAGAAGAAGTTTTATTTAAAACAAAAAACTTACAGTGGAAAACAGTAATTTGTTCTGAAATACTTTATCCTTCATATGTGAAATCTGAGGCTAAAGAAGTTGATTTTATAGTAAATCAAACTAATGAAGGCTGGTTTAATAATAGCAGATTATTAAAAAATATAATGTGGCAGGCAGCAGTAATTAGGGCAGTAGAAAATAGAGTTCCAATTATAAAAACAGGGAATTATTCTTATAATGGAATCATTTATCCTACTGGGGAATACAAGAAGGTTAGTTCTGATAAAAATTATCATTTATTAAAATTAAATTAATTTGCGTAAAATACTTTGATTATAGTGGATATATTCAAGCTGAAGCTTAATATCCACATTTTTTGTCTCTAAAAATAATTGATCATTTGTTTAATGTCATTCTTATAAAAGTGAGGAGAAATCATGAATTTTCTATCATTTTTACCCACAGGAATAATAATTCTAAATATTATTTTTATAATTTTATTGATTTTTTTTGAAAGAAAGGATCCAACAGTTACCTGGGCCTGGCTTTTAATTTTAACTTTAATTCCTGTGCTAGGCTTTGTACTTTATCTATTTTTTGGGTTGACTCCTAAAAAAAGAAAGGTTTTCCAGCGAAAGCAGCAGGCAGATACATTAAATAATAAAGTTCAAGATACAAATTTTTATTTAGATGAGCAGAAGCCCTTTTTTGATCATCTAGAGCAGAGCATAATGAGAATAGGTTTTAAGAACGAGTTACCGGCAGAAATGGGGTATAACCAGCTGAAAATTTATAGTAATGGGCAGGATAAATTTGAAGACCTTTTCCAAGATTTAAAAAATGCCAAAAAATTTATCCATGCTAATTATTATATTATTAATGATGATGAGCTGGGAAATAAGTTTATGAGAATTCTGGCTAAAAAAGCAGAAGAAGGAGTAGAAGTAAGATTGCTTTATGATAAAATGGGCTGTAGAGAGCTTTCGCGTTATACAATTTTTAATTTAGAAGATGCTGGAGCCAAGGTTGTTTCTTTTGCACCTTTTGTATTGGATATAAATTATAGAAATCACCGTAAAAATCTAATAATTGATGGAAAAATTGGGTATCTTGGTGGTATTAATATTGGAGATGAATATCTTGGCTTTTCTGATCGTTTTGGAGAATGGAGAGATACACATCTAAAAATCCAAGGTGAAAGTGTTAAAAGTCAGCAGTATCGTTTTCTATTAGATTGGAAGTTTGCTTCTGGGAATGATCTTGTGGAAGAAAAAAAATATTTTCCTGAAAATAATATTAAGGGAGATGCTGCCATTCAGATCGTGAGTAGTGGTCCTGATTCTAGAGAAGCAGAAATTAAAGCAATGTTTTTGAAAATGATTTATGAGGCTGAAAAGACAATTAATATTCAAACCCCATACTTTATTCCTGACCAATCAGTTTTAGAAGCATTAATAATTGCTTCTCGTTCTGGAGTCGATGTAAAAATAATGATTCCTGACCGTGGTGATCATCCCTTTGTTTATGCTGCAAACAATTCTTTTGTAGGACAGCTTTTAGATGCAGGAGCTCGCTGTTATCGCTATACCAAAGGTTTTTTGCACAGTAAAACTATTTGTATTGACAGCAGGGTGCTTTCTATTGGTACAACAAATATGGATGTGCGTAGTTTTAAGCTTAATTTTGAAATTAATGCTTTTATTTATAATAAGGAAAAAGCTAAATATCATGATAATTTGTTCAAAGAGGACTTGGAATTTTCTAGTGAAATAACAAAAGAAGAGTTTAAAAACCGTGGCTGGACAATGAAGCTGAGAGAATCTGTATCTAGATTACTTTCACCAATATTGTAAAAAATAGTTTTGATAATATTTAAGGGATAGCAAATAAGTTAAAAAGCTATCCCTTTAAATTTATTATGGATCTAAAATTATTTCCAGCTGATATCAGCTTGTTCACGGGGAACAGTTCTAAAGTATTTTACATCCGGATAACCGATAACCAGGGCTGTTACTATTTCTTTATTATTTTCAACTCCGAGAAATTTTCTAACTTCTTCTTTGTTTTTTGCTCCTCTTAAAGTAAAACCACTAAATAAAACACCTAGATCTAAAGCATTAGCCATTAATTCCATATTAGAAGAGGCTAAAGATCCATTAACATTAGAGCTGGCAGAAACAACAATTACGATGGGAGCTTCAAAAAATAAACGGTCATTATGTACAGATTCATTTTGATAATCCTGATACATCTGTGTCCACATTTCAGCATACTTTTTAAATTTCATCGTCTCTGGTTTCAGGTTATTAAGTATTGATTTACCTTTTTCATTTAAATTTTTCAATATTAGTTCTCTAAATTCATCCATTTTATCCTTAACTACGGTAAAAGAGACGTCCTGTTGGTTGCTTCCAGTCGGGGTATAACGTCCTGCTTCTATAATTTTCATTATTTTATTTTCCTCTACATCTTTTTCTTTAAATTGTCTAATAGTCCTTCTAAATTTGATGAAATTAAGTAGATTATCTGCAGGTATTGAAAATTCTTCTTCATTATATTCTTTTACTTCGCTCATATTATATTCAGAAGTTGAAACTGCATTTACGGGACAGATAGCAATACAGTGCCCACACTTAAAGCAATTTTCATTTTTGATTTGGGCCTTTTCTTCAACCATTATGATATCATTTACTAAACAGTCATCAATACATTTAGTACAGCCAATACATTTTTTTGGATCAACTTTCATCATTTAAAAACCACTCCTAGTATTTTAATAATTTTAAGTTAATTTACACATTTGTGTAATTGTTCATTTTTTAGTATACTAAGCTGGATAGATTCTGTCAATGAATATCAATTAAGTTTTACGCTGGGACTTTGTGGAGTACTTTAGATAATTTGCTACACAAAGGATTTGATAATAAAATCAAATGTTATATAATAATAGAGAGATTAAACTTGTTATTAGATGATAAATTTGACAAATTCATAAAAAATTATTTTTTGAAGGAGCAATCAATGGAACAAAAACATATTTTTATAGTGGGAAAAAATGTATTTGATAGAAATATTTTAAAAAATATTTTGAAAGAAAAAGGATATACAATATTTTTAGCCAATACTGGTAAAGAAGCTCTTGAAAAAATAAGGGGAATAAAACCAGATATAATACTTCTTGATGTTGCTTTATCTGATATGGATGGATTTAAGCTGTGCATAAAATTCAAAAAAATTAAAAAGATAAATGAAGTTCCTGTTATTTTTATAAGCTCTCTCGAAGAAAATACTGATTTCATTAAAGGATTTGCTGCTGGGGGATTAGATTATATTATTAAACCATTTAAAAAAGATGTTATTTTAGCCAGGATTGAAACACATATTCATCTTTATAAAACTAAGAAAGAACTGCAGAAAAGAAATGAGCAGCAAAATATTTTATTAGAAAATATTGATATACAAATCTGGTACCTTGAAGATATAAACACATATGGTAGGGTTAATAAAGCACATGCAGATTTTATAGGATATAAAAAAGAAGAACTTGAAGGACAATCATATAATAACTTCTTTTGCGAGGAAGAGAAAACATCATGTATATGGGGGAATAAAAAAGTTTTTAAAGGAAAGAAAAAAATAAAAACTGAAGAATGGGTTAAAAATTTCAAAGGAGAAAAAAGGCTTTTGGAAATCACTAAAACACCAAAATTAGATGAGAATAGTGTTGTAGAATATGTTGTGGCATCTGCTCAAGATATTACTGAAGAAAGAAAAGAAGAAGAAAAGATAAAATATCTATCTTTCCATGATGATTTAACTGGGGTTTATAATCGTCGATATTTTGAAAATGAAATAAAGAGGTTGAATATTACAGGACATTTACCAATTAGCATTATTGTAGCAGATATTAACGGTTTGAAAATTATTAATGACTCTTTAGGGCATGAAAAAGGGGACCAACTACTTATAAAAAGTGCTGAAATATTAAAAGAAGTAATTCGAGAGGGAGATATATTAGCTCGTCAGGGTGGTGATGAGTTTGCTATTTTATTGCCTGAAACAACACAAAAAGAAGCAGAAAGAATTATAAATAGAATCAAGAAAAAGTCAAGTGAAACAAAGGCAGATGAACTAATAGTATCAATAGCATTAGGTACTGCCTCTAAAACTAAATCGATTCAAGATTTGAATAATATTTCAAAAATAGCTGACGATAGTATGTATCAAAATAAATTATCAGAAAGTAAAAGTACCAAGAACAAAATAGTAGAAGGATTGCTGAATAGTTTGGCAGTCAAAAGTGATGAAACGAAAGAACACACTGTAAGAATGACAAGTATAGCTTTTGATTTTGGAGAAGAATTAGAGCTTTCCAATTCAGAATTAAGCAGATTATTTTTACTATCGACTCTACATGATATTGGGAAAATAACAATAGAGAAGAAAATATTATCAAAACCAGGAGAACTAACAGCTAAAGAATGGGAAGCAATAAAAAAACATCCTGAAAATGGATATAAAATTGCCAGTTCTTCTGATGAGTTTGCACCAGTTGCTGAAGAAATCTATACTCATCATGAAAGGTGGGATGGTACTGGCTATCCAAGAAGTCTTAAGGGCAAGGAAATACCTTATTTATCAAGAATAATTTCTATTATAGATGCTTATGATGTAATGACTAATGATCGCCCATATACAAAAGCTATCCCTCAAAAAGAAGCATCAAAAGAAATTAAAGATTGTGCAGGTAGTCAATTTGATCCAGAATTGGCTGATGTTTTTGTTAAAATGATTAGTTACTAATAAAAAGATGATATGACTGGACTATATAATAGAAGATATAGTCGTCTATATAGGAGGAAAAATTAGATTATTATTTAAACGGAGGTTGAAATTAATGGTAAGAAAACTTTTAGATAAACTAAGCCAAAAAAGTTATGAAAGTGAAAACCATATTTCTAGAATGGTAGAATATGCTGATTTATTAGGAAAAAAAATTAATTTAGACTTAAATCAACTTATAGAATTGTGGCTGCTGGCCAATTTACATGATATAGGAGAAGTAACAATTCCAAAAAATATTTTGATTAAAAATAATACTTTAACAGAAAAAGAGTGGAAAAGAATTAAAAAACACCCTAAAGAGGGCCATAATATAATAAAAAAAGTGGATGAATTTTCTTTAGTAGCAGATAAAATACTATATCATCATGAACACTGGGATGGAAGCGGCTATCCAGAAGGAATTAAAGGTGAAAATATACCGCTTCTTTCAAGAATGATTGCTATTGTTGATGCTTATGAGGTAATGATTACTGAGAGACCATACAGTCCTTCTATGTCAAAAGAAGATGCTTTAGCTGAGCTAGATAGATGTTCTGGAAGACAGTTTGATCCAGAATTAACTAAAGTTTTTATTGAAATGATGAAATAAGAAATAGGCAGTAAAATTGAGTATATTTAAATAGGAGCAAAATAAAAAGATGTTTTGATTATTTTTCTAGTTGATTGACTCTCGACAAAAATGTTTAATTAATTATACCTGAGACTGCTATTGATAGAAGAAAACATCTCAACCGAAAGAAAAAATCAATAGCTGCATAAATACCCGGGACTACAAAAGTGTTTTTTAAATTTACTTGACTTTTCAGAAACAATGCAGTCAGACTTCAATTATCATTACCTCAAATAAAGGACCTTCAGATTGGGGTGAATTAATAGGTGATCAGGCAATCAAAGCTGCAATTTTAGATCGCATAGTTCATAAATGTGAAATCATTAATTTAGATGGAGATAGCTACAGATTAACTCTCAGAGAAACCATTTTTGGGAAATGTTAGATGTAAAATCTTATTTGACATTCACAAGTCTGTATAAAATGATCTGCTATAACTTAAAACAGCTGGTCAGGGCATTGAAAATGAGATCAAAACCGGAAATATGAACCTAAAAGATGCACTCTAGGTTCAAATATATGCTTCTAAAATGATATCTTTTCAGATATCACCGAACAGATGTCCTAAAACCATTATTTAATTTTTTAGATTTTTATTTTTTGAATTATTTTAGACTTTTCGCAGTGAAATCATTAAATAATAGTATTATAAAATTTGATTAAATACGAGAATAATAAATTTTTTTAAAAAAAACAAAAAAACCCTTGATTTTTCAGAAAAAATAGAATATTATTATAGATAGTTAATGAGTGTATACAGAATACAAAAGAAATTTAATTATATAGTAAGGTGTGAAAAAATGAGTTTTGATAAACTAGGACGTAAAAAATTATTAAGAGACAGGATCTATGAAATGTTAAAAGAAGCTATATTTAGTGGTGAACTCAAACCCGGCGAGAGAATAGTAGAAACTCGTTTAGCTGAAGATATGGGTATAAGCAGAACACCAATTAGAGAGGCCATTAGACATTTAGAAAGTGAAGGGTATATTGAGTCTGTGGACAATGGTGGGGTTAAAGTATCTGAAATAACAGAAGATGATATTAGAGAATGGAATGAAATAAAATACATACTTGATGAACTTGCTGTAATGAAAGCAATTGACAATATGGATGATGAATTAATTGAAGATTTGAAGGAAGACTTAAAAAAAGTAGAAGAAGCTTTAGAAAAAGATAATATTGATGATGAAGAAATAATAGATTTAAATACAGATTTTCATGAGAAAATGTTTGAAATAAGTGGAAATAAACTGATTCATAACATTAGGGAAAGTTATCAAAAATATAATTATATGATGAGAAAATATTTAAGTACAATTGAAGGTAGACATGAGAAGGCTTTAAAAGAACACAAAGATATTTTAAAAGCAATAGTTGAAAAAGATAAAGAAAAAGCAAGAAAACTATCAAAAGTTCATTCTGAAAGTAGTAAAAATGCTCTATTAAATAAGTTAAATAAAAAATAATAATAGCTTTATATATAAGTTAAAGTGTATTGAACTGCATTTTAACTTATTAATTTGATGAACATTGTATACAGAATACAGTATAAATGTTTTAATCTATTTTTTACAATGTTCATATAATATATGAAGGACTAAAACTTTAAAGGGGGTGGTTAAAAAATATTGTTCAAAAACATATTAGATTAGTTTTTAGAAAATTAGTAAATTTTTTGATTGACTTTTAGAAATTTTCTTAACATTACAATGTTTAATTTAGCTAATAATGCAAACCGAGTATCGATTTTAGAGAATTATTATAACGCATATAAGGCTTATTTAAAATTAATAAGTATATTTTCTTTCTCTAAATTATTAAATATTCTTAGATTGAATCTTAATTAAAATTATAAGGAGGAAGATAATGAAGAAAATTTCCGTTTTATTACTTACTTTTGTTTTTGTTCTTACATTTGCTGGTATGGGATCTGCTGAAGAATATCCATCTGGACCAATTGAAATGATTGCCCCTTCCGGTGCTGGTGGTGGATGGGATACAACAATTCGTAGTACAGCCAAAGTATTAGAAGATCAGGATTTAATTGATGTACCACTTCCAGTTAAAAATTTAAGTGGTGCTGGTGGTGGAGTTGCATTAGCAGATATGCAAACTAAAGAAGGAGAAGCTAGATCATTAATTGTTTATTCTCCTCCACTATTATTAATTAATTTAACTGGACAAACAGAATATAGTTATAAAGATCTTACACCAATTTCTAATTTAATTCAGGATTATGGAGTTTTTGCTGTATCAAAAGACTCTAAGTATGATAACATAAATGAAGTTATGGAAGTTCTTAAAGAAGATCCAACAGCAATAACTATTGGTGGTGCTTCTTCACCAGGTAGTATGGACCACATTCAGTTTTTAATTGCTGCAAGAGAAGCCGGCGTTACTGATCTGAAAAAAATTAATTATGTAAGCTTTCAGGAAGGACAAGCGCTGTCTAATTTATTAGGTGGACATATAGATATGGTATCAACAGGTATGGCTGAACTTGCTGGTCTTATTAAAAGTGGAGATATTAATGGTTTAGCTGTTACTTCTGAAGAAAGAATTGAAACTGGTGCAATGCAACAAGTTCCTACTTTAATTGAAGAAGGTATAAATACTACATTCATTAATTGGAGAGGTATCTTTGGACCTCCAAATATGCCAGAAGATAAAATAGAATTCTGGGAAGATAAACTATATAAAATGACTCAAACAGATCAATGGGATGATATCGCAGATAAGAATGGATGGACAAAGAAATATAGAAATTCTGAAGAATTTGCTTCATTCTTAGAAAAAACTAATGAAGATTATAAAGTAATATTAAAAGAAATTGGAATGTATAGACAAAAATAATTTGTTGAAATTATATACCTGGGATATTGTACAATATCCCAGGTTTTAAATGGAGGGATATAATGCAAAAAAAAATTGATATGTATACTGGTTTAGTAGCTGCTATTTTTGGGTTTATAGTATCAATTCTATCACTTAATTTACCTTCTGGATTTTTAACTGGGGGTAGGCAACATGTTTATTTACCATTAGGTTGTGCTATAATAATGTGCATAGCAGGAATTTCACTTTTTTATATTAATTATAAAAAGATAAAAAAAGAAGGTCTTCCAGAACAAAAAAGAGATGAACAAAAAGAAGAACATTACAAATTAATTATTGCAACTATACTAATTTCTATAGTTTATGCTTTTTTCTTTAAAAGATTAGGATATATTTTATCTACAACTTTGTATCTTAGCTCAATGCTTTTTCTTTTAAGAGGAAAAAAGAAATGGATTTCTAATATAGTTATACCTCTAGGATTTAGCTATGTTATAATATTTACTTTTGGTAAATTTCTACAAATATACTTACCTACACTTTAGATACAGGAGGGATAAAATTGACTGAAATACTTGCTAATTTGATGGGAGGTTTAGTTAGAGCAGTTTCCTTAACGAATTTAGGTTTTCTAATTTTTGGAGGGACATTAGGAACAATATTAGGTATGCTTCCTGGATTAGGTCCTGCTACAGGGGTTGCTGTTTTGCTTCCGCTCACATTTGTTTTACCAGCAGATACAGCTATGATAACTTTATCTGCTATTTATTATGGAGCAATGTTTGGAGGTTCTCGTAGTTCTATATTAATCAATACACCTGGTGATGGTGCTGCTATTGCAGCGACATTTGATGGTTATCCAATGACTTTAAACGGGGAAGCTGAGTCTGCACTTGGTATGGCTGCTATTGCTTCTTTGATTGGTGGTTTAATTTCTGTGGTATTTATGATCTTCTTAGCCCAACCTATTGCAGGTTTTGCTATTAAATTTGGATCAGCTGAAATGTTTTTATTAATGTTATTTGCTTTTTCTGCAACAGTTTCTATAACAAGAGGTTCACCTTTGAAAGGATTGATATCTTTAAGCTTTGGCTTACTAATATCAACAGTAGGACAAGATTTACAGACTGGAATAATTAGATTTACATTTGGTTTGGCTCCATTACAGTCTGGGATAGATTTTTTAATTGTTATCATAGGTATTTATGCTATAGGAGAAGTCTTATATAATTTTGAGTCCATACATATAGCTGTTAAAAAAGTACAAAAAACTTTTGATAGAATTTGGGTAACTATGGATGAATTTAAAAGAAGCATTGTACCTATTTTAAGAGCTACTCCAATTGGTTTTATTGTTGGAGTCTTACCTGGATCTGGTGGGACTTTAGGTTCACTTTTAGCATATAATACTGAAAAACAACTAAATAAAAATGGAGATAAATTTGGTACTGGAATGATTGAAGGGGTAGCTTCACCAGAAGCTGCAAATAATGCTGCTGCAACAGGAGCGTTAATTCCATTGCTTACTTTGGGTATTCCTGGATCGGGAACCACTGCAGTAATGATGGGTGCTTTGATGATGCTTGGTTTAGAACCTGGACCGTTACTATTTGAAAATCAAAGTGATTTAGTGTGGACTTTAATGGCAAGTATGATTGTTGGAAATATAATAGTAGCTATAATTAACTTACCATTCGCAGAAATTTTAGTTAGAGTATTAGCAGTACCTAAAAAAATATTATTTACAATTATCTTAGGGTTAGGATTTTTAGGAACATATACTTTCAACTATAATACTTTTGATTTATATGTATTAATAATTTTTGGAATTATAGGTTATTTAATGAAGAAATTTAATTTTCCTATTACTCCCTTAATATTGGCAGTTATTATAGGAGGACAAACTGAAAATGCATTTAGACGTGCGTTACAAATTAGTGGAGGTAGCTTTGGAGTGTTCTTCGATTCACCTATTGCATTAGTGCTTATTGGTCTAACTATATTATCAACATTATCTCCTTTCTTCATATCAAAGATAAGCAATAATAGTCATTAAACTGTCTAAAGTAAAGTGAGTTTCAAATTCACAAATAAAACCTTGGCAATACCATAAATGTATTGCCAAGGAAAAAAAATTGATTAAAATATTAAATACTGTATACAGAATACAGTATTTATGTTATCATTCATTTTAGGAGGTGCTCCTATTACAAATTTTTTAAATTATAATTATGAAGTTAGTGTTTTGGATCCAAAATATGATGATATGCTAAAAAGTAAGGAATTTTTAGCAAAATTTGATTTGTATTTTGAAAAAGATATAGAAAAAACTATTGTAGTTAGAAATTCTAAAGAAATTATGGGTACAGGATCTTATAGTCAAAATGTAATTAAAGATGTCGCAATCAATTCAAATTATCAGGGGCAGGGAATTCTAAATACAATTATATCTAAACTAAAAAAAATTATAAATAATGAAGGTTATTCTAAAATTTTTGTATATACTCAACCAGCCAATGTAGAAAAATTTAAATATTTAGGATTTAAAGAAATAACAAGATTAAATAAGTATCCAGTTTTTATGGAAAATTCAATTAAAGGAATTCAATACTCAATTAATCAAAAAAAAGAAAAAGTAAAAAAAATAATTTATAATAAGTTTGGTTCAGAGAATCTTGACAATTATGATATTGCTTCTATTACAGTTAATTGTAATCCAATAACAAATGGACATTTATATTTGATAAAAAAAGCAGCGAAAGAAAATGAAATTGTAATAATCTTTGTTTTAGATGAAGATCTGTCCTTATTTCCTGCTGAAGTTAGATATAATTTAGTAAAAAAAGCAACTTCTGATATCGATAATGTAATAGTAATAAAAGCAGGTCAATATATGATTTCACATGCTACCTTTCCAAATTATTTTATTGGACCAGATAATGAAGATGAGAGGAATAAAATATTTGCTGAATTGGATGTTAAAATATTTACTGAATATTATGCTAGAGCCTTAAAAATCAACTCTCGATATGTAGGAGAAGAGCCGTATTCACCAGTAACGGCAGCCTATAATCAAGCTTTAAAAAAGAACTTGCCAGAATATGATATCAATATACAAGTGGTAAAAAGAAAAAAAAATAAAGGTAAAGCTATAAGCGCTTCAACTGTAAGACAATATATCCGTGATGATAAAATAGATAAAGTTAAATCCTTAGTTCCAAAGGCAACTTTTGATTATCTAAAAAGTGAAAATTCAAAACAGATTATTGAAAAAATAAAGAACAACAAAACTAGACATTAATATATTATTTAAGGAGGATTAAAATGGAAATAAATAAAGCATCATCTGTTGGTACTTTAGAATCAAGTGATGTATTAATTTCAATACAACCAGAAAACGGAATTAATATAGAGATTGAAAGTGATGTAATGAAACAGTATGGTGATAGGATAGAAAGAATCGTTAGAGAAACTATAAACTATTTTGAAATAGATAATATTTATGTGAAAGTTCAAGATCAAGGAGCGCTTGATTATACAATAAAAGCAAGATTGGAAACATCACTTAAAAGAGCTAGTGAATCAAAATAAAAAAAGGGGGGATAAATTATGAATAGGCTTAGAAGAAGTATGCTATATTTGCCAGGTAATATACCAAGTATGCTTCAAGATGCACATATTTATGGATCTGACTCTATATTAATTGATTTAGAAGATTCTGTTCCATTATCAGAAAAAGATTCTGCAAGAATATTGGTTAGAAATGCCTTGAATAATATTGATTATGGTGATATAGAAGTAACAGTTAGAATTAATCCTATACATACAGATTTTTATATTGATGATATAAAAGCAATAGTTTTAGGCAGACCCGATGCAATTAGAGTTCCAAAAAGTGAGTCAGCAGAACAAATCAAAAAAGTAGATGAATTAATAACAAAAATAGAAAAAGAAAACAATATTGAAGGTGGGTATGTTAAGTTAATGCCTATGATTGAGACAGCAAAAGGAGTAAAAAATGTACATGAAATTTCTGAAGCTTCTACGAGAAACGTTGCTTTGACTATTGGCGGTGAAGATTTAGCAACAGATCTAGGGGTTACAAGAACAAAAGGTTCAGAAGAAATTTTTACTGCTCGATCTTTGGTTGTAATGGCAGCAAAAGCAGCAGGTATTGATGCATTAGACACAATATATAGTAATGTAAAAGATATCGAAGGATTAAAAGAAGAAACAAAGTTAATTAAAAAATTAGGATTTTCAGGCAAAGCCGTCATTCACCCTAATCAAATTAAACCAATTCATGAGGTATTTAATCCTACTGAAAAAGAAATAAAGGAATCTAAAAAAATTGTGAGTGCTGCTAAAGCAGCTGAAGAAAAAGGGTTAGGTGCAATCACTGTGAATGATAAGATGATTGATTATCCGATAGTAGATAGGGCTAAAAAAATATTATCTTACGCAGAAAGCACTTCAAAATAAAAGGGGGGGTTATATTGAAGAATATACTTGATAGAGATGTTCCAAAAAAAGTTTCTAGTTATATTGACTTAGAACCTTATTATGGTAGTTCTAATAAGGATATTATTAAAAGCAATGACAAATTAATTGGTTTTGAGGAGGTTTTAGATAAATTAGATATAAAAGATGGAATGACAATTTCATTTCACCATCATTTTCGAGAAGGTGATATTATACTAAATAAAATTATTGAAAATCTTGCTGAGAGAGGAGTTGAAAATTTAACTTTAGCACCAAGCTCTTTAACTAATGTACATTCAGACACAGTTATAGAAAATGTAAAAAAGGGAGTTATAAAAAAAATACATACAAGTGGTTTAAGAGGAAAATTAGGCGAAGAAATTTCAAATGGTTTGATGGAAGAGCCTGTTATTATTAGATCTCATGGAGGAAGAGCAGGAGCAATAGAAACTGGGAGACTTGATATAGATATTGCTTTTATTGCTGCTCCGACTGCAGATATAGCAGGTAATGTTAGTGGAGCTGAAGGTCCTTCAGCTTGTGGGGCTCTAGGATACGCAGCAGTGGATGCAAGAAATGCTAAAAAAACTGTTGCTTTTACAGATAATATCGTAGATTTTCCAGTGAAGTCAATTTCTATTCCACAACGATTAGTTGATTATGTAGTTGAAGTAAATCAGATTGGTGATCCTAGTAAAATTGCCAAAGGGGCTCTTAGAAAGTCTGTAGATACGCCACCAAAAAATATGATAGTTGCTTCAAAAGTAGCAGAAATAATTCGTGGATCTCGTTATTTTAAAGAAGATTTTTCGTTACAAACTGGTTCTGGTTCTATTTCTTTAGAAACAATTAGTTTATTAAAAAAAATAATGATAGAAAAAGAAATAACAGGAAGCTTTTTAATGGGGGGAATTACTAGCGGTCATGTAGATTTACTTGAAAATGGATTGTTTAAAAAAATATTTGATACTCAAAGTTTTGATATAGGTGCTGTTGAATCCATAAATAAAAACAAGTTACATTTAGAAATTGATGCTTCTGATTATGCAAATCCTTTTAATAAAGGCCCTTTAGTAAATAATTTAGATTTTGTCATTTTAAGTGCTTTGGAGATTGATCTTGATTTTAATGTAAATGTCTTGACTGGATCAGATGGAGTACTCAGGGGAGCCTCAGGCGGACATAGTGATACAGCTTTTGGTTCAAACATAAGTATAATTGTTGCTCCTTCTATAAGAGGTAGAATGCCTACCATTAAAGAGTCAGTAACAACTGTTATTACACCAGGATCTGATATAGATATATTAGTAACTGAACGAGGAATATGCGTTAACCCCAAAAGAGAGGATATAAAAGAAGATATAAGAAAAAATACTTCTTTAGATATAATAGAAATTAATGAATTAAAAGAAAAAATAGAATCAATTACTAAGCCAGCAAATTCTATTGAATTTAAAGATAATATTGTAGGATTAGTTGAATATAGAGATGGAACAATTATCGATGTTGTAAGAGAAATTAAATAAAACTATAATACTTAGGGGGATTTATCTTGAATTTGATTCTCAAAGGTCGTGAAGAGAGAGTAAAAAAAAGAATCAATTTTATGAAGGTAAATAAAGCAAATTCTTATTTATGTTTAACTATTAATATGCCAGGATATAATAAAACAAATAATTTCTCAAAAAAAGTGTTTGGAGATGCTCAAAAAGTAATAAAGAAAGAATTAAACCAAAAAAATGTAAATATTATTGCTAATAAAACATTTAGAAATAAAGCAGGATCAGTGTTTTTATTAGCTACTAATTTAATTACTAATGAGTTAAAAAAAATTGCAATAGATATAGAAGAAAATTATATTGCCGGTAGATTATTAGATATTGACATATATAATAATGAAAATATAGCCATTGATAGAGATGAATTGGGATATCCCCCTCGCAAGTGTTTTATTTGTGGTCAAAATGCAAAAATTTGTATGGTCAAAAATTCTCATACTAATAAAGAATTAGAAAGTTATTTAGATGATTTAAGATCTAAATTTGAAACATATCTAAATAAAAAAATAAAAAAAACAGCAAAACTTGTTGAAGTTTTAGCTTATGAGTCAATTATAAGAGAAGTCCTAACATCTCCTAAACCTGGTCTTGTAGATTTGATGGATAGCGGCTCTCATGATGATATGAATTTAGATACTTTTTTAAGAAGCTCTAATGCTATTAAACCATTTTTCAGTAAATTTTTTATAAAAGGCGCAAAAAACTTTGATAAAAAAAATAAATTTGAGTTATTAAGATCTTTAGGTACAAAAACTGAAGAAAAAATGTTTGCAGCTACAAATGGTGTAAATACTCAAAAGGGAATAATATTTTCTTTTGCTTTAGTTATAGCTGCTTTAGGAGAACTATTTATTAAATATGATTGTACTAATTTTGATAATATTTCTGTAGCTATAAGCAAAATCATTAAGAAGTGGACTTTTGGCCTTGTTGAATCAGAGTTAAGAATCAAAGTTGAAAAAACAATAAATGATAATAAAAAATTTACTTCAGTTAAAAAATTAACTCATGGTCAAATATGTTATTTGAGCTACGGTATTACTGGTGCAAGAGGAGAAGCGGAAAGTGGGTTTGAAAATGTATTAAATTATGGATTACCTGTATTAAAAAGATATAAAAGACAGGAATATTCAAACAATTTTGCTTCAATACAAACTCTAATCTCATTAATTTCTGAAGTTGATGATACCAATATTATATATCGTTCTGATATCGATACTCTAAAATATATAAAAAACCAATTTAAAGAATTAAAAAAACAAAATGGGATACTAACTTTTGAAGGTAATAAGAAATATGAAAAATTGAATAAATTCATGAAATCAAACTCAATAAGTCCAGGAGGATCTGCAGATTTATTAGCAACGACTCATTTATTTTATAAAATAGAAAAAAATTTAGAACAGATTATTTATATGTAAGCAAAGAAGGAGAGATCAATGATGTCATAAAAATGGAAAAGACAAGAGTTAGGCTGATTAATCGCCTGAAGATGATGATCAATCAATAAGCGTAAAAATGATATGGATAAAATGAACGGTAATATACAACTTAAAATCATCGCTAAAAGCAAATAATAATATTGTTTAACTATAAAAAATATAGTAATAAGTAGGTGAAAGTATGAATAACTATGTTCTTGGTCTGGAGTTATTAACAATTGGAATGGGAACGGTTTTTCTTTCCCTTTATTTACTCTCAGTTTTCCTCCATTTTAGCGGGAAACTCTTTGGACCGGAAAGTAAAAGTAAAAAGAAAGACGATCTTTCAAGAACTAAAAATAAAAAAGATATAGCTGAAAAAGAAGAAAAAACAGCTGATTCTGAGCAGGGCATGCCCTATGAAAAGGTAGCAATAGTGACTGCAGCTGTTTATGAGAGTCTAAATGATAAAAAGAATTATAAAATAATTTCTATACAAAAAAGAAATCAAAACTAAAAAAGATAGGAGCTGAATATAGAATGAGAAAATTTAAAATTGAAGTAAATGGTGAAGAATTTATTGTAAATGTTGAAGAAATAGGAAGAGAAAAGAATAGTCCAACTGTTGAAAGCAATGCGACTAAAGCAGGCAGCAAAAGCACAGTAGCTAAAACTAAAACAGAACCCCAAAAAGCTACAGCAAAGCCTAAAAAAGATCCAGAAACAGAGAGATCAGCACCAGCTGATATTGGTGAAGGAGATGTTGTAGCTCCAATGCCGGGCAGTATTTTAGAAATTGATGTTAAAAAAGGTGAGAGTGTCAGTCAAGGTGATGTTTTAATTGTTTTAGAAGCAATGAAAATGGAAAATGAAATTACTGCAGCTGAGGCCGGAACTGTTAAGGACATAAAAGTAAGAGTTGGAGATAGTGTTGATGCAGAAGACATACTGCTGGTAATTGAGTAGGGGGTTAAATTATGTTAGATAAGATTTCGCTATTTGTCCAGTCAACAGGTTATTTAAACCTGGGACTGGGACAATTTATAATGATTATCATTGCCTCCATACTTCTGTATCTGGCAGTGGTTAAAGAATATGAGCCATTACTTTTAGTGCCAATCAGTTTTGGAATGCTTTTAGTTAATCTACCTTTAGGGGGGTTAATGGCAGCCGGAAAAGATGGCCAGGTTGGAGGTTTATTATATTATCTTTATCAGGGGGTCAAATTAGGAATTTATCCTCCAATTATCTTTATGGGGGTTGGAGCCTGGACTGATTTTGGTCCAATGATTGCTCAACCTAAAACAGCTCTCCTGGGTGCAGCAGCTCAGTTTGGTATTTTTGCTACTATTTTTGGAGCAATTGCTCTTGGCTTTTCACCTGCAGAAGCGGGTGCAGTTGGAATTATTGGTGGAGCAGATGGTCCAACAGCAATATTTGCGGCCAGTCAACTGGCGCCACATCTGCTAGGTCCAATTGCGGTAGCCGCCTATTCTTATATGGCTTTAGTGCCAATTATTCAGCCGCCGATTATGAAAGCTTTAACTACCAAAGAAGAGCGTCAGGTAAAAATGGAGCAGTTAAGACATGTAACTAAAAAAGAAAAAATTATTTTCCCAATAGCTGTAACCTTACTGGGTGGTTTATTAGTACCTTCTGCTTTACCACTTTTAGGAAGCCTGATGTTTGGTAACTTGATGCGGGAAGTAGGAGTAGTTGATCGTTTACTTAAAACAACTCAGAATGCTTTAATGAACATAGTAACCTTATTTTTAGGTCTCACTGTTGGGGCAACAGCCAGTGCAGAAGCATTTTTGAATGCTGAAACCCTTGGTATTTTAGTTTTAGGTTTAATTGCCTTTAGTTTTGGTACAGCAGTAGGAGTTTTATTTGGGAAACTGATGCACCGCTTAAGTGGTGGCAAGGTTAATCCACTAATTGGAGCGGCAGGAGTTTCTGCAGTGCCAATGGCAGCCAGAGTTGTACAGAAAGTTGGTCAGGAAGAAAATCCTTCTAATCACCTGTTAATGCATGCTATGGGACCAAACTTTGCCGGAGTTATCGGTTCTGCAATTGCGGCCGGTACATTACTATCGATTCTTGGTTAAAGTAGTTTTAGTTCAAATAAGATAAAATCAATTAATTCAATATATGTCTTTTATAGAAAAAATAAATCTTATACAAATATATTAATGAATATTGTTACTATATTCATTGGTCTTAGAGTTAGGGCTAAACCGCAAGAATAATTATTTTTAACTTAACAAACTATTTATATGAGAGTATTAAGTTTAGCTGCATTGCAATAGGAACAATAGTTGGTTTGTTATTTGCCAAATTATGAGTAAATTTAAAAAATCAAAAATTATTCCACTGATAGGAGCAGCAGGAGTAGGTAAGGAAGTAAATTGGGCAATTATCTATTTTAATACATGCAACGAGGCCTAATTCTGCTGTTTTATTAGGTTCTGCAATAGCCGTTGAAGCGTTATTATCATTGGTAGGATAAAAAAAGGAGGAATAAAATGAAAGTCGGTATAACTGAAACAGTACTTAGAGATGCTCAACAATCAGTTTTAGCTACTAGAATGAAAACAAACAATATGTTGGATATAATAGAAGATATGGATAAAGTAGGTTATCATTCCCTTGAAGTATGGGGTGGTGCTACTTTTGATACGGCCATGCGTTATTTAGATGAAGACCCATGGGAGAGATTAGAAAAAATTAAATTAAGAACTAAAAATACAAAACTTCAGATGTTATTAAGAGGACAAAATATTTTGGGATATAAACATTATCCAGATGATGTGTTAGAAAAGTTTATTGAAAAAGCAATAAGTAATGGTATTGATATAGTAAGAATTTTTGATGCATTAAATGATGTTAGAAACTTAGAAAAATCTATCGAGTATACAAAAAAATATGGAGGTCATGCCCAAGGAACAATAGTTTATACGACAAGTCCAATCCATGATATCGAACATTATATAGAGACTGCAAAAAAATTAGAAAAACTTGAGGTTGATTCACTATGTTTAAAAGATATGGCTGGTCTTTTAACACCATATAGAGCATATGAAATTATAGAGAGACTAAAAGAAGAAACTGATTTATTGATACAATTACATACTCATAATACAGCAGGATTGGGAGCTATGAGTTATTTGAAGGCGGTAGAAGCTAATGTCGATGTTATAGATACTGCAGTATCACCTTTAGCTTCTGGAAATTCTCAGCCACCTACAGAGTCTTTAATTGCAACTCTAGAAGGAACTGAGTATGATACACACTTAAATTTAGATGAGGTGATTGATATAGCGGGTTATTTCAGGAAAGTAAGAAATACTCATGATGGTTATGAAAAATCTTTTGCTATTGACCCACGAGTTATCAAAAATCAGATACCTGGTGGTATGTTATCTAACTTAAGACAGCAATTAAAAGATAATAATATGACTCAATATTATGAGGATGTATTGGAAGAAATACCAAAGGTTCGTAAAGAACTTGGATATCCTCCATTAGTAACTCCAACAAGTCAAATTATTGGAACTCAGGCAGTATTTAATATTGCTCAAGGCGAAAGATATAAACTAGTTTCAAGAGAAACAAAAAAATATGTAAAGGGAATGTACGGTCGTCCTCCTGGAGAAATTGATCCTGAATTAAAAGAAAAAATTCTAGATGGAGAAAAACAAATAGATTGTCGTCCTGCTGAGTTACTTGATGATGAATTTGAATCAACTCTGAATAAAATAAAAGACTTTATAACCAAAGAGGAAGATGTTCTTTCTTATATTTTATTTCCAGATGTAGCAGAAGACTTCCTAAAAAAACATTACAGATAAAATGAACAAAATCCTGCTTGTGGTTAGCTTTGTTTCAACAACAGCTAAACCATTTATAGCAGGATTATTATTTTTATTTATTAATGAATATTATTAGGTCTAATTATAGATTAAAATCTAAAAAATAAAATAAATATTTAACTAGTTTAATAAAATAATTTATTGAAAGGGTGATAATAATTAATATAAAAAGTATGACTAAAACAGCTATATTAACATCATTAACAGCAGTTGGTGCTTATATAATAATACCGCTTCCTTTTTCACCAGTCCCGATAACTTTTCAGACATTTTTTGTTCTTTTGTCTGGTATATTATTAGGTAGAAAATATGGTCCTTTATCTCAAATTATTTATCTTTTACTAGGCACTTTTGGTTTACCAATATTTTCAGGAGGTAGATCAGGAATTGGTATTTTATTGGGACCAACAGGGGGGTTTTTGATGAGTTTTGTTTTGGTTTCTTGGATTGCTTCTCATTCTGGAAAAAATAAATATAAAAACATTATGATTTATTCTGGTGCAGTTTTAATTAATTATATAATAGGATGTACATACTTTGCTTTTATTACTGCTACTTCTATATTATCTTCAATAAACATGACAATTATTCCTTTTATACCAGGGGATATATTTAAAATTATTTTATTAATATTAATCACACCAAAATTAATTAAGAGAATAGAAATAGAAGGCATAGATCGGATATGATATAATAAAACCATAAAAACTAAAGAAAATATTATGAAGAAATAAAAAGAAAAATAGCTAACAAAGTTATCAAGCATCTAGGCTTAAAACAGGAAAAATAATAAAGAAATTTTAGATGTTTTTGTCAGTATCTAACTTATTATAATGTAGTGCAGAAAGTCTTTAAATTAGTTAAAACTGAATTCTCTTATAAAAATTATAAACAACTTTTAAGAGATATAATATGAGCTATTTGACTATGTTCACAGCTATAATAATCACAAAGTTCATGGTTCTTGATGAAGTTCTCTCGTTAAATTAGAGACATAGTTTAGATGCTTTTCTATTTCTATAAATTTCAAGATAAATTAATTCAGCTTTTAGAACAGATAAAAACTCTATTTTACTGCGTTATCTCAGCAGTCTTCTTTACGACTTAATGATAACTCTCAGTTTTTGCTATTTTCAAAATGGGGAAAGTCTTTTATTAATTAGCTTTAAAAGTTATAACAAAAATAGTTATTAGGGGATTTTATTTATGTTTAAAAAATTAGATTTAAAATGGAAAATTAGTTTTATCTTATCAATAATTGTTATTGCTGTAATGACATCTGTGGCATTTTTTACTTATAATTATTCTCAGAAGATAATGTCAGATCAAATTGCTGAGAAAATTGATTTAATTCGAAATAATCAGCGAGGAAAAATTTTAGGTGAAATTAAGGATATTAAAGAGATGACTCAATATTTTTCTGAGTCAAGTGATATTAAAGGGTTAATTAGTATGAATAATTATTTTATTAAGGATGGAAAATTAGTTGAGTTAACAAATGTGTGGAGCAGTTTAATAACTAAAAATTCAGATATTCTAACTCAAAATAATGGAATGCTAGCAGCAAGTGAATTTTCTTATATAACAAATGAAAATGGAGTGGTAGTTGCGGATTCTAGAATTGGAAATACTGATAATATTAAAGAATATGTTGGTAAAAAACTTTCAGAAAATGAGTATTCAAAAGTTTTAAATGAAGAAGTACATATTTATAACGGGAAACCATATGTTTTATTTAATTCAAAGATTAATGCTGAAGGAGCAGAGGAGGATGGACCAACAGGCTATTATGTAATGGCAATGAGTTTAGATATTTTTTATAGTGATTCTTTGCAATCATTAACCAGTATATCCTCTTTTAAGCTATTAAATTCTAATGGGTATATATTAAGTAGTTCAGATAAATCTCTAATGGGAAATCAGATAGATGATTCCTGGTATGAAACTCAAATAAATTCTAGTCAAGAATCTGCTGTTAGAGATCTGGAGAACAGAAAACAATATTTTGATCAAATAAGTAATCAATATGGTATTTACATGGCTATAGATGTTCCTTTAAATGTTATTAATGGTCCTGTGAACAACATCAGAAATATAATTTTGTTTATTTCTATTGTAGGTATTTTAATTCTTTTCTTAGCTAATTATTTTCTTTTAAGCTGGCAGCTCAAACCACTAAAAATGTTGATTAGAGCATTTGATAATTTAGCTGCAGGAAAACTAACTGATGACGTTATGTTAATCGAAACTGCTAAAAAAGAAGATGAAATCGGTAAATTAAGTAAATCATTTAATAATATGATAAGAGAATTTAAAGATATTATTAGTGAAATAAATAATGCTTCTGATGAAGTAGAAGAATCTTCAAATTACATGAGAGAAGTTTCAAATGAAGTTGGTAATGTATCAACACAAATTGCTAAATCTATCAATGATGTGGCAGTTGGTGCAGATAATCAAGCTGAAAGTGTAGATACTATAAATCAACAAATCAAAACTCTTGCTGAAGACATTGAAAAATTAAAAAATTCAAACCAGGAAGTAGAAAAACTGGCTGATGAAATGGAAAATGCAGCAACAGATGGAAAATCTGAAATCGATAAGGTTAGCAATCAAATGGCTAAAATAAGAAATGCTATTGAAGAAGTTGCAGCGGGTATTTCTAATTTAGAGACAATATCTAATGAGATTGGTGAAATTTTGAATATAATAAATAATATTGCTGAACAAACAAACTTACTTGCTTTAAATGCTGCAATTGAAGCCGCAAGGGCTGGTGAAGCTGGTAGAGGATTTTCTGTAGTTGCAGATGAGATTAGAGAACTAGCCGAAGAATCAGTAAATTCTGCCGAAGAAATCAGAAAATTAGTAGAGGACGTTAAGGTAGAAACCAAAACTGCAAGTTCACGAATGGATGATGGAATTGATGAAATTCAGAATGGAGAAAATGTTGTCAGCAGTGCCGAAGATTCTTTTGGTGATATAGAAAACAAAATAAAAAATGCTGCTACCGGTATAGAGTCTTCCCTTAAAATTGTAGAAGATGTGGACAGTTATACTGAGAAAATTGTTCATGAAGTCGGTGAAATTGCAAGTATATCTGGGGAAACTTCTGCTAATACTGAGGAAGTAGCAGCTGCCAGTCAGGAACAGAATGCTTCAATCGAAGAAATCACTTCATTGGCAGACTCACTTGCTGAAATGTCAGCTAATTTAAATCAGTCAGTAAAACGTTTTGATTTAAATTCATAAATTTATTTGTAAATTATCCCAGTCTTATGAATGGGAGTTTTTATTATATAGCGTATAATTGTCAATAATTTTTTAGAAAAAATGCATAGAGATACCCATTTTGCTATGATGTAAAATTATGGCAATGGCCTAACAAGAACCCATATGATATTCAAATTCATAAATAATCATTTTTTATCTAAGAGGGCCTCGTTTTTTTGTGACATATTGATGCAACCTGGCGTTAAATACTAATTTCAAAGGTTAACGTACTTAATCCGCATAAGGGGTATCACGCTAAATAACGATGTTATGGTTATCCTCAAGGAGGCTTATGCAAAGAGGAATATTATGTAAAGTAATCTGAAAATTAGTTAACATATAAGAGCTCTGTTTTCATTTGCTTTGAATAAAGCGGGCCTATAAGTCCATTGCTCAGCAACATTATGCTGGATAAACTAGATAAAGAACCGGAGAAATCCAATCATAAATTCTGTCGTTATGCCGATGACAACCAGATCTATGTCAGAAGCAAAAAGAGGCTGAAAGAGTTATGAAGAGCATAACCGTATTTATTGAAAAGAAACTGAAATTTAAAGTCAATACGGTAAAAAGTGTAGTCGACAGACCCAGGATAAGAAAATTCTTAGGATTTTCATTTTATCGAAAAAAATAAGGGTTAGAGTCCATCCGAAATCAATTAAGAGAATTAAAACAGACAATTATCGGCTGAGTCAGCTATTTTATAATAGTTGATATAAAAAAAGATGAGAGAGCTTGACTAGTGGACAAAAAATGAATAATAATACTGGAAATGGTGGAGGAAAGTTAAAATAAGCTTTAGAATGCACAGAAAATCGGGGATGAAAAACTAAAGCGTGGGAATATGACAATATAAGAAAAGGCTATTGGATAATATCCAATAGCCTAATACTTGCAATAATCTTTACAAATTAGTTATTACTAAAGAAACTGGAATACTTTAGTTTTACGGAAGGATATGCACCAGTAATTAATTATTAATGAAACATCCAGTAACAACGAACGGTACGCTGTTGATCTGAGAGGAAGGAAAATAAACTAATATACACCTACCTTATTTTATATAATTCTAAATATTGATCTGCAGTTGGTATTTCCCCTAGTACTGCTGTAGCTGCTGCTACTTGAGCACTGCCAAGATAGGTCCGGGAATCAGAAGGACCAATGCGAGACTGATAGTTACGAGTTGTAGTGGTAAAAGCTGTAGCACCAGATCCAATCCTTCGCTTATTACCCATACATAATCCACAGCCAGGCATAATTACAGTCGCTCCTGCCTTTGTTAGTTTTTCCATTGTGCCATCAACAATTAATTCTTCGTAAATATCACGAGAAGCCGGTCCCACAACCACGTTAATATCTTGCGGTATCTTATGACCAGCAATTACTGATGCTGCTTCCTGAATGCTTTTTAAGTCTCCGCCAACACAGCTGCCGATGTAAACCTCATCAATTTTCTCTCCTTCAACCTCACTTAAAGCAGCCACATTATCGGGGTGATGTGGTTTAGCAACTAAAGGCTCGGAAATTTCTGCTAAAGGAATTTCAATTTCTGCAGCATATTCAGCATTTTCATCTGCCTCAAAGAGTATTGGATCTTTAAGATAATCTGCAATTGCTTTAATGGTATTTTTAACAGATGGAGACGAATCAGCATCCGGACGTGATTGTAAATACTCGAGATTTTCTTTAATAGTCTCAATAGTAATCTCATCAGATGGTACTACACCTGCTGAAGCACTTCGCTCTGCAACAGCATTTGTTAAAATATAACGCTCATCTGAACTTAGAAAGTCTAAACCTTCCATTTCAATAACTCGACCATTATAAATTTCTTTACCCACAGTTTTATCAGCATAAACTACTAAAGCAGAAACTAGATCTCGAGCAGTAATTCCTGCTGGTGGACGACCTGTAAATCTAACTTTAACTGATTCATCCATAGTCAGATCCTGTTTACCATATTTCATAACTCCTGCCACAATATCTGAAGCAGCTGGAAAAGAAACTCCACGTGGAGTTCTGGTATGGGAATCTCCACCAACTATTACATCAGTCGGCAGCACAAAACGATTACCAATCGTATGAATAATACCTTCTCCAGTCTGTAAACAAACTCCACCCCTTTTTGTCACAAATTCATGTAAAAATTTATGAGTATCTCTTTCTGCACTGGAAGGACATTCGCCAGTATGACATAAAGACTGGACAACAAATTCTGCTCCAAAATCTTCTCCGGCCATTGATTGGTATTCATCCATGGTCATCGGACCAGTTGTATCCTGAGAAAAAGCCCCTCTCATTTTAACCTGAGCTGTTTCACCTGGCAAGATTGTATCCTTACCATCAAGACGGTTATAAGCTACAATTTTTTGAGCTAAGGTTTGAGCGGGTTTAGAATCTTCTTTGACTACATTCTGCTCGGCAGGTGTTTTGATATCACCAGTCTCAATTTCATTTTCCTCACAGTAAGCTAAAGCCATTTTTTGAAGTTCGTTACCTGCATCAAAATAAGTCATACCACCTGCTGCAATTTTTTTCATCTTATAATCAATTGGTAATTCAATTTCAATTTCTAAATCATCATTAACCAAAATCTTTTTTGCTGTTAAATCAACTTTAAGACTATCTCCTTCTTTAATCTCAGTAGTATCAGCTTCCAGTGGCAAGATTCCTGAAGCCACCAACGATTCTTTAAAGATAGGCGCAAAACTTTTTGCTATTACAACTCCGCCTTTTTTCTTTTCTGGCTCACCTGCCACTGGTTTTCCTAAAAGCTGCTGCATTGTATACGTAGCTGACTTACGGGATGAACCTTCTCCAAGTGCTTTATCAGCTGTAAAGAATACACTTTCTCCTTTGGCTTTAAGTTCATTTAATCTGCCCCAGAGATTTTCTTCATCATCACGTCCATCCATTACAAACTGAGCGTGACGAGGCTGATCTGTTCTGCTGTTAGCATTTTTAGAAGGACTTAAGTGTCCTGTTGTAATATTATCACCAACTCTTAAAGATATTCCCTGATATTGATCCTTAAGTTCCCAGTCTTCAGCAAATTCTCGATAAGCCCAGCTCAGCATCAACTCATCAATTTTCTTTTTAAAATATGGATTCTCTGCTGCAAGTTCTTTTAATTTTTTAAAATCAGCTCTGGTTACCAATACCGTCTCTTTTAAAATTTCAGTTATCTGCTCTCTATAAATTTCTTTAGCAAATAAATCAATTAAACGAGAAGTGGCGGCTCCACCCTTCATTTTTGTCAGCAGCTCTAATGCCCTGCTGGAACTTAAATAAGGGTTTTCTACCTCTCTTATTTTTGCTTCTTTAATAATTTCTGCCAGTCCTTCAGCTTTAGCATGAGCAGCAGGAAATGTCCCCCTTTTTACTTCTTCTGAAATAAGCCTCAGAATTAATTTATCTAATCTTTCTTCTGTAAATATCTCGAATTTTTCATTTTCTAAACTTTCCACTTTCAGACCAGCAAAAAGACATTCAACTTCCCCTGCCTCTAAAGGCCTGGGGTCAAGTCCATAAGCATTTTTTCTTGCTGCTGCTTTTTTCTTGTATTCAGTTAAACAATCTAATAATTTTTCCATTTTAGCTTCCATTAACTAATCTCTCCTCTCTTCTCTTAAATAATTTAAGCTTCTATTAATTATAATTCGGAAATTATAGCTTCTGTTATTTCATCAGTTGAGGCACTACCACCCAAATCTCTAGTTAAAACTTCTCCCTTATTTAAAACTAAAGAAGCCGCTTTTTCTATTTTATCTGCTGCCTCAGTTTCTCCAAGATGTTTAAGCATTAAAATTCCAGAAAATAGCAGAGCAACCGGATTTGCTTTATTTTGGCCTGCAATATCTGGAGCACTACCATGGACTGCTTCAAAAACAGCTAAATCATCACCTAAGTTCATTCCAGGAGCAAGCCCCAGGCCACCTATTAAACCAGCACCTAAATCAGAAATAATATCGCCATATAAATTAGTTGTAACTAAAACATCGTAATCTTCTGGATACTGCACCATCTGCATACACATATTATCAACAATTTTATCATCAAATTCTATTTCTGGATTAGTCTTTTTGTATTTTTTAGCAACTTTACGTGCTTCTTCTAAAAAGAGACCATCACTAAATTTTAAAATATTAGCTTTATGTACAGCTGTAATTTTTTTTCTTCCTTCACGGACAGCATATTCAAAAGCTCTTTCTGTTATCTTGCGTGATGCCTTACGAGTAATTATTTTTATACTTTCTGCCGCTTCATCACCGACATAATGCTCAATCCCTACATAAAGTCCTTCAGTATTTTCTCTAAAAACTACCATATCTAAATTTTCATCTTTAGCAAATTTTCTGGCATGTACTTTTAGTGGTCGCACATTTGCATATAGATCTAATTCTTTACGAATTGCAACATTAACACTTCTAAAACCACTGCCTACAGGTGTTGTGATTGGCCCTTTTAAAGCTACTTTATTTTTTCTAACTGACTCAAAAACTTTTTCTGGAAGGGGAGTACCATATTTATCCATCACTCCAGCTCCAGCCTCTACCTTATCCCAATTAATTTCCACACCTGCAGCATCTATAATTTTGGCTACAGCCTCTGAAATTTCTGGTCCAATTCCATCTCCAGCAATCATTGTTACATTATGCATTCTCTTTGCTCACTACTCCTTTTTGAAAAAGTTAATTATTTTTTAGCTATCATAAATATACATTAATTCTTTATCAAATAAAGCTCTCCTGTATTTTTTTGATAATTTTTTTGCTTGTTTTGTTACATTATCAGCCTCGCTATCGTTTAATTTAATTCCATATTCCTTAAATTTATTAACAATTTCATTTTTAGTAGAATTTTCATCAATAGAGATTTGTCTTTCAGTTCCAATTTCTTCAGGACTAAATACTTCATAATTTGAAATATCTTTTAGATTTTCACCTTTATGGATTCCGGACTCGTGTGCAAATATATGAGTCCCGAATATAGCTTTTTCAGGAGGTAAATCTCTTGATGATGCTTTTGAAACATATTCTGATAATTCACGAAAATCATCTTTTTCAAAGTCTAACTTTACATCATATAAATATTTTAGAGCCATAAGTACTTCCTCTAACGCTGGGTTACCTGCTCTTTCACCTAATCCATTTACTGATAGCCCTATATACTTTGCGCCTCCTTTAGCACCGGCTAAAGCATTTGCAACTCCTAAACCAAAACCATTATGAGTATGCATTTCTACATCAATATCAACAGCTAATATTAAATCTTCAATAGCAGCTTTTGTATTAAAAGGATCCATAATACCTACTGTATCACAAAAACGTATTCTATCTGCGCCATACGCTTTTGCTTCTTTAGCAAATCTTATGAGGAAATCTCTATCACTACGTGAAGCATCTTCAGCACTTACACATACATATAAATCATTTTTCTTAGCAAAGTTAACAGTCTCTGTCATTTTTCTTATAACCCAGTTTCTATCTTTTTTTAATTTTTGTTTTATATGCACATCGGAAGTAGAAATAGAAATTGCTACAGAATCAACCCCACAATCTAATGATGCCTTTATATCATCAACTTCAGCTCGATTCCAAGCCATAATACTTGCATTCAAGTCAGCTTTAACAATATTTTTAATTGCTTCTTTTTCGTCTCCTCCTATTATTGGTATACCTGCTTCAATTTGGTGTACCCCGATTTTGTCTAAAAGTTTGGCTATTTTTAATTTTTGTTCATTTGAAAATATTACCCCAGCTGTTTGTTCTCCATCTCTTAAGGTCGTATCTACAATTTTAACATTTCTCATATCTCTCATTTTGATTTCAACTCCTCTTATAATTATTTGCTCACAAATTAGAGAGCACTAATTTATCAAATTTTTATAGTTATTATTTAAAATTATTATATCATATAATTTAGTTAATTAAAATTTATAACAACAAAAATAAAAAGATTTAATATTCACAATAATCCAATTTTAAAAACTATGCAGGAAAAGCAAAATTATTAACGAAATAATATAGTATACTGTATACATAAAAAATATATGCTCATTTATTAAGCTAAATCATATTTTTCAACAACATCATAGGGGGTTATTTATGAATCTAACAAATGAAGATCATAAAGTTTTAACTGACTTAAATAACAAACATGTTAAAAAAATTATACTGGAAGTTGCTGAATTATGTAAACCTGATAAAATATCAATTTTGACTGGATCTTCAAAAAGTTTAAATTATATAAGAAATAAATCTATTGAAAGTAATGAAGAATTTCCACTTAAGTTAGATAATCATACATGTCACTTTGATAATTATTATGATCAGGCTCGAGATAAATTTAATACTAAATACCTAATTGATGAAAATATTAAATTAAACAAAAATACAAACCATATAAATAGGACACAAGGACTAAAAGAAGTTTATTCTCACTTAGAAAATAGTATGAAAGGTAAAGAAATGTTTGTTAAGTTTTATACTTTAGGTCCTAAAAACTCAGAATTTTCTATTCCAGCTTTACAAATCACTGATTCTCCATATGTTATACATAGTGAAGATATGTTATATAGACAAGGATATACAGAATTTAAAGACTTAAAAAGTAAACAAGATTTCTTTTATTTCTTACATTCATCAGGTAAATTAAAAAATAATGTAAGCAATGAAATTGATAAAAGAAGAGTATATATAGATTTGAAAGAAAATAGTGTCTATAGTGTAAATACCCAATATGCTGGAAATAGCCTTGGGCTTAAAAAACTTGCTTTTAGATTAGCAATAAAAAAAGCTAATCAAGAAAACTGGCTTGCAGAACATATGTTCATTAGTGCTGTCCAGGATGAAAATAAAAATAAAACTTATTTTGCAGGGGCCTTTCCAAGTGGGTGTGGAAAAACTAGTACTGCAATGATACCTGGTTTAAAAATTGTTGGAGATGATTTGGCTTATCTTAAAAATTTAAATGGAAATATGAGAGCGGTTAATGTCGAAAAAGGTATTTTTGGAATAATAAAAGGCATAAATTCAAAAAATAATTCAATTATCTATAATGCCTTAACATCACCAAATGAAGTAATATTTTCTAATGTTTTAATAAATAATGGTAACCCATATTGGTTAGGAATGGATAAACCAAAACCCAAAAAGGGGATTAATTTTTCAGGCAAATGGTATAAAGGCAAAACTGACAAAAAGGGTAATAAAATACCTTTTGCTCATGAGAATGCAAGATTCACTTTAAAAATAAAAGACGTAAAAAATTGCGATGAAAATTACAATTCTAAAGATGGGGTTCCTATTAAAGGCATAATTTTTGGTGGTAGAGATTCTGATACTTCTGTTCCTGTAGCCGAAACTTTTAGTTGGAATCATGGTGTTTTTTATGGAGCAATTTTAGAATCAGAGACTACTGCTGCCACTTTAGGTGAATCAGCAAAAAGAAAACATAATCCCATGGCACTTTTAGATTTTTTATCTGTACCTATTGATGAATATATAAAAAATTATATAAATTTTGGAAATCAATTGAAAAATACTCCTAAGATTTTTACAGTTAACTATTTTCTTAAAGACAATCAGACTAAAAAGTTTCTTAATGACATTGAAGATAAAAAAGTATGGTTGTTATGGATGGAAGGAAGGGTTAATAATAAATATAAAGCTATTAAGACTCCAGTTGGTTATATACCTAAATATAAAGATCTAAAAAAATTATTTGACATACATTTAAAAAAAGTATATAAAAAGGAAGATTATTTAAACCAATTCAGTATAAGAATTCAAAAAAATCTTGATAAATTAAATAGAATTGAAAAGATATATTTAAATATGTTTGATCTTCCTTTAGAAAAAACATTCTTGGAATTAACTGGATTGCCAATTGAATTTTTAGAACAACTTAAACAACAACGAAAACTTTTAGAATCCATTAAAAACGATTACAAAAAAAAGGTTATATCTCCTGATAAATTTATGAACAAATAATAATATTTTTAACCCCACGGGGGGAGCAATAATTAAAATGGATGTACTTAAAGATTTTAAGGAAAGAGCAGCGTCTGAATTAAAGACAATTGTATTTGCTGAAAGTGATGATGAGAGGATAGTTAAAGCCGCTGCAGAGATTGAATCTGAGGTAATTGCTCAGATAGTTATTAGGAACTCAAAAATTCATTGAAAGAGATGCTAAAAATTACGGTGTTGATTTAACTGGAGTTGAAATTATTAATCCAAAAAGTTCTAATTACATCACTAGCATTGCATAAAAATATTTAAGCATTGTCAAATTCAAATTATTGGTTTGGTCCCAAAAAGCCTAAATAAATATCCTTAGTCAAAAAAATATTTAAGGTTTTGAACTGTGAAATTTAAATATCTAAGTAAAAATAAAATTATATAGTGTGAGAAAGAACTTCCTGGACTATGGGGTGGCTGTTTTTAATCCTTTCATCAGCTTTTTGAAGTTTGCTGCTGCAACTTTGAATCTAAACCATATTTTTTGATATAGTTTATCCCTGACAGGCATATCATCGACATTGTATTTGCGTCTAAACACAGAAGGTATTCCTTCTATCCCAGCTCTTTGATTGCATGATTTGATATATTCTTTTTCACCCATTGTTTTTCTTCTGGTAGTCAGGCTTTTTGTCGTTTGCACAGCTTAGAATATTTTCATAGTCAGAATCAAGATTAAAATTTTCATAAAAGTTCAGCTGATCAGCACAGATATTTGCTTCATATTTCTGTTTGAAGGTTGCATCAAGATCAATATCATCAAAATCATCGTCATCATGGTCTATTTGTTCTCCAAGGATTCTTTTTAAAAGTTTAAATTCTTCTGTATCAGTAATTTCACTATCTGCTTTAACAGCTGTATCATAAAGGGTTTTAGCATCTTCTAAGAGCTTTTGGAGTTTGCTTTTAGTCTCATCATTTTTGGTGTGATAGATAACATCATTTCTGTGGGAATCTTCAAGATAGACTTCCAGTCCTTTCTTGCTCTGTTACCTTCAATTTCAAGATGTTCTCTAATTAAATCAGCCAGTGCCTCAACTTCCTGCTGGATTAAGTTTATATCTGTTTTTTTGTAGTAATCTGTGATCCTTTTTCTAAAATCATTGAATGTATTTTTAGAAATGTAAGGTCTTTTTTCACTGGTTAATCTGAGAGCATACTGATATTTCTGTAAATATTTTGGTAAATCTTTAAATGGATCGTAAAGACTTAACTGCTGGTGACTGTTGTGACCAAACCAAAATATAGATTTTTGATAAATTTTTATTTAATTCTAATAATATTTCTAACTCAAGAACTTCTTTATCTTTAAGATTATCCTGATTTTATAAAAGGATTCCACATATCCATAGCTACTGCTTCAATATTTTCGCGGTCCTGTTGTGGCGTGTCTTTAAAAAATTCATCAAGGGCTTTAACTTCACGATCCTTACCAGCTCAGATAACACGGTTTGTTATAAGATTAATGATAATAGTTAAATATTTATGGTATTTACCTATAAAAATTTCATCTACGGCTAAATAACCTGAATGCGAATAATCTGTTTCTCCAAATTCTTCTAAAGAATTTTTGTCTATATTTTTAACAGTTTTCCAGTCTAAATTTAAGTGATCAGCTACCTGTTCAACAGGCATAAGTTTACAAAGTTCATAAATATATCTGGCCATTCTATTTGTTACATGAGGATCACCAGGATCAGTTATACCTAATTTTTCTACTTTTATATTACCACACTCATGGCAAATAGGATTAAACCTAAAATCAGTACTAATAGTTGTAAATATAGACATACCATTATCAGGATCAACTATTTGACTAAAACCTCCAATTTTCACTCGACGAAAGGGGAATAAAGATGATACACTAAAATTAGACATTGGCTGGATCTCCTCTAGGTTTTTATTCTCTTACCTAACAAACATTAGAGGTCAACATGCAAATGTCCTTCTTTTTTAGCTATTTTTCACCAACGGAAACCGAGAAGAACCTAAAGAAGAATAAGGTGGATTAGAGGTGAAGAGCCAACTGAATTCTTTTACCGAAATGATTGGTAAAAGAATTATGTCTTGATGGTTATGATTTAGATTGGCCTGGTTGGATTTGGTGACTTAAGACTTACTTTATTTGTTAAAAAACCAAGAAAATTAGATAAATTGATAAATCGTAGAGTAATATTTGCAGTTTTTTTCATAATTTCACATATTTTTTTTATAATTTCTTGTTATTTATTGAATATAATATGAATTAGAAAGTATTCTTAAGTTTTATAATAATTAATTCATTTGAGGGAGATAAAATGACTTATAAAATTTATTTAGTAGAAGATGATCAGAATCTTAATGATATTTTGTATTCATATTTAGAAAAAGAGGGCTGGAATGTTAAAACATTTTTTGATGGTAAAAGTGCACAAAGAGAAATTTCTGATTCACCACACCTGTGGATTTTAGATATTATGCTGCCTGATGTAGATGGTTTTCAACTAATTTCTGAAATCAAAGAATTTGATTCTAATGTACCGGTGATGTTTATTTCTGCCAGAGATGCTGATTTAGATAGAATTGTGGGTTTGGAAAAAGGAAGTGATGATTATCTGGCTAAACCATTTTCTCCCAGAGAGCTTGTGATTAGAGTTCATAATTTGCTTAAAAGGGTATATCCAGTTGAAAAAGATAATAAAATATTTAGAATAGAAGATTATATAATAGATTTTAAAAAAAGACAGGTAAATAAAGAAAATGGGCAGATAATTAATCTTACTTCTAAAGAATTTGATCTGTTAATTTATCTGATCAATAATCTTCAGCAGGCTCTTTCTCGCGAACAGATAATAAATAATGTCTGGGGTAATGATTATTTTGGCTCTGATAGAGTGGTTGATGATTTAGTTAGACGTTTGCGAAAAAAAATGACTGCCTTAAAAATCGAAACAATTTATGGACACGGCTACCGGATGGTGGAGTGATGAATCTTAAAATATTTAAATTAAAAGATAAACCTATAGCCTTTCAGATCTCCGTAATTATTGGTCTGGTATTGGGATTGAGTGCTGTTATTTTTTCCGTAGTAATGCCTTTTGTAATAAGAGATAAAATTACTAAAGAGAGATATCAGAGGGTGGCGGAAAATCAGGAATTTTTATTATCAAATTTTGAATATCCATATATTGATCAGTCCTTTGTACCTCCTAAAAAAATTGATTCGGAACACTTTGGAGACAAAGAGCATGGTCCCCCTATAAAATTTTCTCGAATAATAAGACATTTTTACCTTGATGTTGATAAAGATAAAGTAACAGGTGATTTTAATCAGGAAGTTTTGAATGGAATAAAAGAAAAAGCTTTAAAACAGGAAAAAAAGATTAAGTCATATACTTATGAATTAAGTGACAGCCAGATAATATATTATTTAGTTAGAAAAATATCAAATAATGAAAGCCAGAAGGGGTATTTAGTTTCCTATGTCCATACTTATTATAGAGATACTCTTTTCCAGGAAGTTTTTAATGGAATTATGCGTTCATTAATAATTGTTTTATTTTTAAGCTGGCTGGCTTCGATATTTGTTGCTAAATACTTAACTAAATCATTAAGAGATTTAAATAAAGAAGTAAAAAAGATAGCAAAAAAGGAATGGGATAATCCAATTGAAATAAAAAGAAAGGATGAAATTGGGGAAGTTGCTCAAAATATTGACTGGATGCGTAAACAGCTTCTAATTAGAGATAAAAACCAGCAAAATTTTTTGCAGGAAATTTCTCATGAAATAAAAACTCCAATAATGGTTTTAAGAGGATATATTCAGTCAATGCAGGATGGAATTTATCCAAAAAAAGATTTAGATGGAACTTTAAATGCCATGGAAGCTGAAAGCTTTAAAATGGAAAATAGACTAAAGAGTTTAATTAATGTTACCAAGATTAATTTTATTTCCCATCAAAAGCTGAATAAAGAAAAATTTCCACTTAATGACTGTTTAAAGCGGCGAATGGAACGTTTAAGCTGGCGACGCAGTGGAGTTAACTGGACAATTACTGTTCCTAATTTAGAATATTATGGAGATCAGGAAAAACTGACTGTAGCTTTAGAGAATATAATAGATAACCAATTTAAATTTGCTTCTTCTATAATTAAAGTAGAGATGGAAGTAAAGGAAAATAACTTAAAAATTGAGGCTGAAAAAAGAGTTTTAATTAAATTCTGGAATGATGGTCCGGAAATTGAACCTGAAAAAATTGAAGATATTTTCAATAAATTTAACAAAGGAAAATCGGGCGAATACGGTCTGGGACTTGCCATCAGTAAAATTATTATTGAAGCGCATGGAGGAGAAATTTGGGCTATAAATGAAGAGGGTGGAGTTAGTTTTTATCTGGAATTACCATTCAAATAATTAAAATAGATATTAAATTTTGGGTCAGCTTTTTAGCTGGCCTTATTTTTTTGTCCAAAATTATTTATGAGTCTCCTCATAATTTCACATATTCTTTTTATATTTCCTTTACAATTTGTTGATACATTATAAGTAACAGAGGAGGAATGGAGTATGAATAAAAGCTTAATAGTTTTTTTGATTATCTTTTTGATTGCTGCAGGAACAATTAATGTATTTGCAAAAGCAAATGAAGTTAATAGTAAAGAATTTGATTTAAATCAGGCAATAAGTAGGGTGCTTCAAGAAAATGCAGAGGTTAAAGAGGCGGAGCAGTCTTTAGAAAAAGCTAAGTTAGAATATCAGATTTCAGAGATTAATAATTTGAGAGAACAGTCTAATTACAGTGAGCTAGAAGCAGAATATAATCTAAAAAGTTCTAAAAAAAGTTATTTGGACAGTAGAAATGAAATTATTAAAGAAACAATAAATCAGTACAGTAATGTTTATCTTGATAAATTGAATATGACTGTTTTAAAAAAAGTTATGGAAGCAGAGAAAATGTTATATGAGCAGTATAAGTCTCAAAACAAGCTTGGGGAAGTAACAAATATAGATTTATTGGAGCAATTCAATAATTATCAGGATGCTAAATTTGACTATGAGACAGCAGAAGATCAGTATTTACAGAGTTTAAAACAGCTAAAATTAACTTTAGCTCTGGATTTAGAAAGTAATATTTCAGTGGAAAGATTAGCTGAACCGGAAATTTTAAAGATAGGTGAAAAAGAGGCATTATCCCAGGCACTAAATAATAATTTAGAAATAAAGTTAGGCGAAATTAGCAGTCAACTTAAAAAAATTGATCAAGCAAGAAGCAAAATCACGGACTCGAAACTTAATAAAAAAATTGATAGCTTAGAAATTAAAATTTCCAATTATAACTTAAAGGCTCTAACTAATCAGCATAAAATATCAGCTCAAGACAGTTATTATAGCTATCAGCAGGCAGCAAAAAATATGAAATTAAAAAAAGAGACTTATCAGGAAAGTAAAAACCAATTTCAACTAATGAAAGAGAAGCATCAACTGGGCATGAGTACTAAGACAGATTTGCTGCAGTATGAAGCAAACATGCTGGAAGCAGAATATAATTATAAAAGTTCTATCTCAGAATTATATCTGGCAGAACAAAGTTTAAAAGAAGAACTTTTTATGGATACAGGGGTGTTTGATTATGAAAATTAATAAAATTGGAATCTTAATTTTGATAACAATAAGCTTATTTTTGCCGGTTACAGCTCTGGCAGCAGAAATAGAATTTTCTGAAGCAGTAGAAATTGGTTTAGAAAATAATGATACACTTAGTGATCTGGAATCTCAGATTAAAGCTCAAAAAAGATCAATAAAAATACTTGAGGCAGGTGATAATTTTCAGTTAAGTCTGGAAGCAAGTGATAGTGACTTATCTGAATCGGATACAGAAAGTCTTGGCTTAAGTCTCTCCAAGGACTATTCGTTCGGACTTTCTATATCCCCCGGGCTGGAAGAAACAACAGTAGATATTGATACTGAAGATTTTAGTTCAGAATATTACCTGGAAGTTTCGCAGCAGTTATTTCCCTGGATTCCAAGTGATAACGCCCGAGAAATATATGCCGAAACAAAAGAACTGGAAAAATATGAAGAAGAATTAGCTGCAGAAGAAAGCACTAAAATAATTGAATGGGTTGAAAGCTATTTAAACTTACTACGCTCAAATAAAAAAATTGATCTTTATCAAAAAGAGGTTAAACTGGCCAAAAAAGATCTTGAGAATATGGAAGAAAAATCGAAGCTTAAAGAAGCCAGTAATTTAGAACTAATGTCTGCAGAATTAAATTATAAAGAAGCGAAACAGCAGTACGATACTGCAAAGAAAAATTTTCAGGAGAGTAAAGAGGATTTTAAGATTGAGCTTGGTCTAAATAGCTATGATGAAATTAAATTAAATGAACAAAATAATTTTATAGGAAAAATGAAAAATATAGTTAATCAATCTGATTTTGCAGCTGCAGATATTGAGGGACTACTTGTTAAAGTTGCAGAAAATGATTATAACTTAAAAGCAGCTAAAATTGAAAAAGAAAAACTTAAACAGCAGTTAGAATGGACAGAAAAAGACGGGAACACCGAATTATCGCTAGTTGGAAATTATACTTCCGAAGCTGATGACTTTACTCTTGGAATCACTCTTTCTCATGTTTTGTATGATGGAGGGGAGCATAAACTTGAAATTGAAGATAAAGAAGCTGAAATTGAGGATATAAATTCTGATTATCAACGATTATTAAAAGAATTAAAACTTGAGATAAAAGAAAACAAAAACAATTTATCTACAGGCCAGGACAGCTTAGAAAGTAGTGAACTCTCCTACCAAAAAGCTGTTATTAATTCCAAAATAGCTGCTCAAGAATTTAAAAGCGGAGTAATAACTGAGCTAGAATATCAGGAATATCAAAATTCTCAAATGGAAGCGAAAATTAATCTAAAAGATGCTGAAGACTCACTTTTAGTAGCAAAATTGAATTTCCTTTCTTTAATTTCTAAGAATGAAATTCCAGATGTGATAAAAAGCAACTAGTGAGGTTAATTACTACACAATTTAATTTTTTAACTAATATAACTGAGGTGAGCTAAAATGAGTATTTTAAAAAACAAATGGATAATAATTATAATAACTCTTCTGGTATTAGCAGGTCTAAGCTTCTTTCTTTTAAATAAGAAGGAATCTACAGAAGGAACTGTTCCTTCTGCAGAGCAATTCCAGATGACGCAAGGAAAAGAATCAACTGAAGGATCTGAGAAAAAAAATGCTGTAAACGTTGAAGTTGAAGCAGCAAAAAAAGATTCATTAAATAAGTATTTAGTGGTTACAGGTGAAACTAAAGCTTATCAGAAAAGTGAGGTAGTACCAAGAATTCAGGAAGAAGTAGAAAAGATAAATGTCAAAATAGGTGATAAAGTGAAAAAAAATGAAGTTTTAATTGAGTTAAATACCACTGAAAAAGAAATTGCTGTTAAGCAGGCAGAAGCTACTTTAGAATCAGCTAACGCTAATCTAGATGATGTTCTTGCTGGGAGTAGAGAAGAAGAGATCAAACAGCTTGAGGCAAGTTTAAAGAAGGCTGAATCTGCACTTGGGGTTGCAAAAAATAATTATCAACGTCAGCAAGAATTATATGAAAAAGATTTTATTTCAAGCCAAAGTTTAGAAAGCGCTAAAAATGATCTGGTAAGTGCTGAAAGTGATTATCAATCAGCCCTGGAATCCCTTAATTTAGCAGTAAAAGGAGCAACTAAAGAAGAAATAGCTAGTGCAAGAGCAGAAGTTAAAAATGCTGAGGCAAGTTTAGAATCAGCTGAGTTAGGGCTTAATCGGACTAAAATTAAGGCTCCAATTAGCGGGGTGATTTCTGCAATTGATATTGACAATGGAGAAATTACAGCCAGTTCTTCTGTAATTACAATAGCACAGATTGACAAATTGAAGATAAAAATTTATTTAAGTCAGAGTAATGTAAATAAAGTGAGTAGTGGCGAAAAAGTAAAATTATATATTGCAGCAGTAGATAAAGAAATCACTGGACAAATTGAGAGCATTTCGCCTCTGGCAGATGAAGATAAAAAAAGTTTTCCGGTTGAAATTGTCGTAGATAACAGTGATAGTTTAATTAAGGCAGGAATGTATGCTGAAGTAAACTTGGTTGTTGAAGAAGCAAAAGACCAAATAGTGCTTTCGCGTTCTGCACTTGTTGAAGAAGCTGGAAATAATTTTATTTATATAATAGAAGATAATAAGGCTAAAAAAGTAGAAGTTGAGATCAATGTTAAAACTGATGCTAAAATAGCAATTAAAAATGCGATAGAAACAGGAACAGAGGTAGTTGTTACAGGTAATGATAATCTTAACGATGGTGACAGGGTAAATGTTCTAAATCGGGGTGACAAATAATGAAGATTTCTGATTTTTCTGTTGAACGTCCGGTTACAATAACTATGATTGTATTAGCTATAATTTTAATTGGTTCAATTTCTCTTTCAAATTTATCTTTAGAATTACTTCCTGATATGGATATGCCGTTTTTGATGATTCGGACAAGCTATGATGGGGCAAGTCCTGAAGAAATAGAAGAGTCTGTTACTAAAGTTATAGAAGAAAGTGCTGCAACTCTGGATGGACTGGATACTTTGAGTTCAACCAGTTCTGAAGGAAGTTCTCTGGTTTCATTAGAAATGGAATATGGCACAGATTTAACAGAGGCCAAGAATGATATGCGAGATTTGATTTCCAGGATAGAAGATTCACTGCCTGATGATGCTGATGATCCGCAGATATTAAGTTTTGATCCTAACTCAGAAGCAATCATGACGCTTTCTATTTCTGGTAAGTCACTTGAAGACTTAAAATCAATTGCAGAAGATACTATAAGTCCAGCTTTAGAAAGAATTTCTGGAGTAGCTTCTGTAGATATATCAGGTGGTCTAAAAAGAGAGATTCAGATAAATGTTAACCAGCAGCAGCTTAAAGGTTATGGTCTAAATTTAAGTGATATTTCCAGTGCTGTAAGCGAGGTAGATGCGAATGTTAGTAGTGGCTATATAGATGAAGGAAATAAAGAAATAATGGTCAGAGCTATAGGTGACTTTAATTCTATTTCTGAGCTAAGAAATTTAGAAATTATTACCTCCAGTGGAGAACCTATTAGTTTAGGTGATCTTGCAGAGGTTAAAGATGCTTACGCTGATAGAGATAATTATAGTTATTTAAATGGTCAATCAAGTCTGGGTTTATCTATTCAGAAAGATGGAAAAGGAAATACTGTAGAAGTTGCAGCCGCTGTTTTAGAAGAACTTGACAGTTTAAAAAAACAGCTGCCAGACTTAAATACTTATGTAGTTGATAACTCAGCTGAAGATATTGAAGATTCGATTGCTAATGTTGGTCAGACATTTGTGCTTGGTGGTATACTGGCTATTATAATTTTATTTGTTTTCTTGAGACATATTGGTAGTACTTTTGTAATTGCAACTGCGATTCCAATTTCTGTAATAGCTACTTTTGCTTTGATGTATTTTGGTGATTTAACTCTTAATATGATGACTCTTGGTGGATTGGCACTTGGAGTAGGAATGCTGCTTGATAACTCAATTGTGGTTCTAGAAAATATATATCGACATCGCGTTGGAGGTGCGGATAGATTTAATGCAGCTAAAACTGGAGCCAGTGAAGTTGGAACTGCAATATTTGCTTCAACAATGACTACTGCGGCTGTGTTTTTGCCTGTAGTTTTTATTCAGGATATGTTAGGTGAAATTTTTACTCCACTGGCTTTAACAGTAGTATTTTCTTTGCTGGCATCTTTATTTGTGGCCTTGACATTTGTACCGATGCTGTCATCAAAACTACTTCATGTCTCAGAAAAAGATAAGAAAAATTCTGAATCTAATTCTAAAATACGGGAAATGTACAGGAAATTTTTAAATATATCTTTAAATCATAGATATACAGTACTTTCAGTTTTGTTGATAGCAATTATTATATTTGGACTTGGAGTTAGCTCCGGGATAATACCATTTAAAACAGAATATATGCCTTCTTCAGACCAGGGAGTGGTCAGTGTTTATCTTGATTTAGCTAAAAATACAAAAGCAGAAGTAACTGTTAAAACTTTAAAAGAGGCTGAATCATTTTTAGATGATATTTCAGAGGTAGATACAATCTATAGTTCAGTAGATGATAATAGTGCTGAAATAACAATGGTTTTAGTCGACCGTTCTGAAAGAGATAAAGACGTTGAAGAAGTGGCAGAAATTGTGCGTAATCAACTGACTAATATTGCAGGGGCAGAAATAAATGTTCAGGCGCAAAACTCAATGATGGGTAGACGCGGTCGTGGTGGTGGAGATATTGAAGTTAAAATAAAAGGATCAGATTTACCTACTCTCTCAGCACTGGCAGCAGAAATAAAGAGTTTGATTAGTGAAACCGAAGGTACACGTAATATAGATTTAAGTGTAGAAGAAAGTAGAAATGAAATTCAGATTAAAGCTAAAACTGGAATTGCAAAAAAATTGGGCTTTACTAATTCTGGTATAGCTTCTGCAGTAAAAGAAGCTGTTTATGGAACTACTCCTGCTCAGTATACTGAAGCCGGAGAAGAATACGATATTACTCTTAAATTACAGGATACAGATTACAATAATCTTGATAAATTAAAAGAAATAAAAATAACAGCAGCTACAGGTATTACAGTGCCTCTAAAAGAAGTTGCTGCTGTTGAAAAAGGAGAGGGTTACAGTGAGATCGAAAGAGAAGATCAGGAGAGAGTCATCTCGGTAGAATCCGGTATTTTTAACAGAGCTTTAGGTGAGGTTCAAAGCGAAATTGAAACTAAAATATCCAAATTAGATATACCTGATGGTTATACTATTAGCTATGGTGGAGATGCTGGAAGTATGTCGGACGCTTTTTCTCAGCTAGCTCAGGCAATGCTGCTGGGGATTATACTTGTCTATATGGTAATGGCTTCTCAGTTTGAATCTCTAATTTATCCGTTAATTGTAATGTTTACTGTTCCTCTTTCGTTAATAGGTGCAGTAATAGCTCTTGCATTAACAGGGATTTCTCTTAGTGTTCAGGGATTTATTGGAGTAATTATGCTGGTTGGGATAGTAGTTAATAATGCAATTGTAATGATTGATTATATTAATAATCGACGTGGGTATGAAGAAAAAAGAGAGGCAATTTTAAATGCTGGTCCAATTAGATTAAGACCAATTATGATGACTACTTTAACTACTGTTTTAGGTCTTTTGCCTCTTTCTTTAGGTCTTGGTCAGGGATCAGAGAGTCAGCAGCCGATGGCTGTAGTAGTAATTGGTGGTTTATTACTTGCTACCCTGCTTACTCTAATAATTATTCCGGTGCTCTACGATTTAATTGATGATTGGAGTATCAGTCTTAAGAATAGAATAAGACATTTAATAAAGACAATAGCCAAATAATATTAAATTGATTTTTAAAAGCAGAAGAGGTAGAAGAACAATATTAATAACCTCTTCTACTTTTAAAATAGTAATTATAGTTTTTAGACTAATTTGTTATTTTTGTAAAATGAAAGGAAGATTATTTTGAAATTCTTTTTTCTTTCTTCATTATCTTTAGAGTTTATAAAAGAAGATAATTTAGATAATAAAGACTTAATGAAAAAGATTAAAAGATATACTAATTTAGATACTGATGGGATTTACATAAATAATGATTTTATAAATTTCTTTTTAACTCAAACTACAGTAGAAGTTAATTTTTTAGAATTATTATCTATGTTAAATAATAAAAAAAGGATAATTTTAGAAATTGACCAGATGGGTTTAAGTTTAATTAAAGAGATATTTTTGGCTGCTGTTAAATTTGATAATATTTATTTAGTATTAAATCCTGCGTTTTTTAGAAACCAAAGCTTTAAAAATCTGAGTTTTGATTTTTATTTCAATTATGTTAAAGAGTATACTTCTCTACCCTTATTAATTAAGCTATACCCTCTGTTAAATAAGTTTAATTATAGTAATTCTAACTTAGATGAATTAATCAACTCTGAAAATATCAAAGGACTGATTTTTAATACAGAAATGGCAGAGGATTTTGACTTAACAGAAGTTAAATTTATTAAAAATAAATTGGTTGTATAATTAATGTTGTGAAGAAAAAACTGTAAATCTAAAAATATCTAAATAAAAAAAGGCATTTGCCTGGCTCCGTTGAATTAGTTATTTACAACAACAAAAAATTCAAAAAAGGAGTCAAGCAAATGCATAATAAGCTTATCACAAATTTATTAGATTTACCAGACCTTGTTGCAACAGAATTAATTCAAACAGAGGAATCATTAACTTTTATCGTTGATTATAAATTAGACCATGTTAAATGTCCTGTCTGCGGTAAAAAAGCAGAAAATGTACATGATAGGCGTCCACAAAGTATTCAGGATGTCCCTTTTAGAGATAAAAAAGTAACTATTAAAATAGTTAAAAAACGCTATACCTGCAGCCATTGTGGCAAAAGAGCAATACCTAAAAAACTTAAGAGTATTCCTGGTTATTCAAGAAATACAGAGCGTTTTAAAGTATATCTTCTAAAACAGACTGATAGCCGTGATTACTCAAGAGTAGCCAGAGAAAATGATCTAAGCTATACCAGTATTAAAAACTCAGTAAATAGTAAATTAGACACTCTGATCGAAGAAGCTCAGCTTGCAACCTTAGATGAGGTTGAAGCTATTAGTATTGATGAATTTGCAATTAAGAAAAAACATAAATATGCTGTTGCTTTAACTGACCCGATTAACGGTAAGTTAATTGATATCTTAGCTTCTCGGAAAAAGGATGATCTAATCGAGTACTTCAATACCTGGCCTAAGAAACTGAGGGAACAGATCAAGTACTTCTCTATGGATATGTGGAGCCCATATAAGGCTGTTGCAGAAGCTATCTTTCCCAATGCACAGATAGTGGTTGATAAGTTCCATCTGGTTACAGCCATCAATAATGCCCTGGATAAGCTAAGAATAGAGGAACAAGACAAACAGAATGCTGCCAATAGAAAGAAGTTCTATAAATCAAGACTCACCCTTCTAATGGCTGGTGAAAAACTTGATGATGACAGCCATCAGAGACTGATAGAAATCTTTAAACTTTCTCCTGTTTTAGAAAAAGCATGGGAGCTAAAAGAAGAATTTAGAGACCTCCTACAGATACCTAATATTGAAGAATCTATTGAAGCTTTAAATCACTGGTATAACAATGTTAGTAAGGCAAAGCTAAATCTTTTTTATAGAGCTAAAGGGACAGTAAAACGATGGGAACAAAATGTAATCAACTATTTCAAAACTAGAATAACCAATGGATTTGCTGAAGGATTAAATAACAAAATCAAATTAATCAAAAGAATTGGCTACGGTGTTCCCAAAGTAGAAAACTTAAAACGTCGAGTATTTTTATCATTACTAAGTATTTAAGAGTAAATTTAAAAATTAAAGAGATAACATGGTTCAATCGGTGCTATTTAGATTTCACAACATTTGTCAAAGAACCAATAAATTTAATGAATTATTACTTTCAGATGCAGAGAGTATGACCTATCCACTTTTTAAAAATGGAATTGATGGAATAATTATGAATGGTTTAAGTAAGAATCATGATTATATCAATAAGATTAAAAACTGCATTGAAAAATCAAAATTTAAACTGGCTAAAGAACTGCAGATAAATTATAATAAAAAAATATTTTCTGAAATGAAGGTGAGAAGTGAGCTGTAAATTTAAAAATCAGTCATTAAGATTACAAATTTGGATCATCCTGGCTGGAGTATTACTGAGTTTTGTTTTAATAACATTATTAGTTATTCCTCCATTCAGAATAATTGAGCATCTTATACTTAATTCAGATAAAAAGCTAATTAATAGAATTGGACCTCCTGCAAATAAAATAAAAAATAATTTACGTTGACATAAATTAATTTAACTGCATTTTTCCTGGTTTAGACTTATAAATATTTTGAAGGTAGCATAATTAAAATCATAATAAAAATGTATTTTTATCCAATATAATGCAGGATTGTAGAGTTTGATGTATAATATAAGTATTATCACTAAAATGATGTTTGAGGTGAGAAAACAAGGTAACGTCAAGTATTTTGTGTAAATAAATTAATATCTTTCTTCAAATAGTTGAATTAGTTTTTCTCGAGCAGCTAAAAATCCTTTTAATCTTCTCTCTGACCATTTATAATTGTAGTCT
>Ga0182237_100068_pt1 | contig 49803 bp, 45 predicted proteins | sample hydfratesGB_TF_B_FD_132457 | JGI IMG/M metagenome (GOLD analysis project Ga0182237, IMG submission 132457) | Subsurface microbial communities from deep shales in Ohio, USA - hydraulic fracturing test GB_TF_B | ecosystem: Environmental > Aquatic > Deep subsurface > Shale gas/oil reservoir >... | reverse complement strand
CGCGATACGTCGGCGAAGCCGATTCCCTGATTTCCAGCAAGTTCGGAACAGAAACATTTGCGATGGTATAATGCGCAAATGTTTTGAAGGGATTACGACGGCACTGGCACGTTGTGCCATCGTTTCACGTCTCACGTTTTACGTTAACAACGATTTGATTAAAATTTTCGTGATACGTAGTCCGTGATACGCGATACGTCAGCAAAGCCGATTCCCTGACTCGAAAGTATTACGACTTTTGGCGATTTTTGAATCCAGTTTTTGAATCTGTTAAATTGGAATAACTGAACTTAATTCCAGCAAGCTTGGAACAGAAACATCGGGAAATATTTATGCCCGATGTTTTGAAGGGATTACGACTAATTAGAAAGGGAGAATGATTTGTGAAAGATATGCATAATCAAGATTATGGACTAATACTATATCGTACAAACTGGTTTGATGTATTCAGGAATTTTATGACAATTTCTTATACATCCAAAATTTAAACAATTGTAGAAAAATAATCGTTATTGGTTGTATTTTTATAAAAACTAAAGATACAGTTTATCTCAATGAATGTAGTGGAGGGTAAGTGATGGAACCTTTATTTATAGTAAATAATAATAATAACAATGGTAATCCTTTCTTTAATTTATGGGTTGTTATGCTGCTACTATTTATTCCTTTATTCTTTATATTTCCAGGATTTATATTAACAAGTTTCTTTATCATAACAATTGTATTGGTTTTATTAGATGTTTATTTTTCTTGATAAAAAATGAAAGATAAATTGGAATTAATGACCTGATTTCCAGCAAGCTCGGAACAGAAACATCGGGAAATATTTATGCCCGATGTTTTGAAGGGATGACGACGAGACTCTTTACCTTAACCTCTACCTCTACCTTATCCTGAGGGATTACGACGGCACCCGCCCGCCTTCTTCTCTTTTCTCATAATTTTTTATAATACAATTTTTAGATAATTTAATATGAAAAATTTATTTAATCAGATGAATTATTATGTTTAAATACCCTGACTAAAATACGGATTAATTCGGTTAACGACAAACTAATATGAGACCTTTCCTCAATAAGTTTTAGAGTCACCCTGAACTTGTTTCAGGGTCTCATAACTCACTGGTATAATTAAGTGCTGAAATAAATGGTTGACTCTGTCAAATTTAGCAACATTGTTGCTGCTACAGCATGACTAAATAAACTTTTGCAAAGGTCTCCTACGTTTTTTTATGTTATGGTGGTTGCCACAAAGGTTGTTAAGGATGTATAAATTTAAAAAGGTTAGGGACAGAGGACTTCAAAGGTCTTAAGCTTAAAAGCTTCTCAATATTGTCTATGCCTTGTGCTAAGGCCGCCCAAGCAGATACAATCTCTGCTTAAGCGGCTATTTTTAAGATATTTTTGGACAAACTTATTGACGAACAGTTTTTAAGGAATAATTTTTGAGCCAAGCACATCAAGAAATTTTGCAAGCCATTGCGGATGTGCTGGCCATGCGGGAGCTGTAACAAGCTTGCCATCAACATAAGCTTTGTCAACGGGGATATCCTGATATGTACCACTGGCAATTCTCACCTCAGGTGCCACCGCCGGATAGGCAGAACAACTTTTGCCTTTAAGTACGTCTGCAGCTGCTAACACCTGTGCACCATGACATACTGATGCTATCGGTTTGTTTGCATTTGCAAAATGTTTAACTATTTCAAGCACTCTTTGGTTTAAACGGATATATTCAGGAGCTCTACCGCCTGGGATTACAAGGGCATCATAGTCTTCAGGTTTAATCTCATCAAAAGTAGCATTCAGTGTAAAATTATGCCCACGTTTTTCGCTGTAGGTTTGATCACCTTCAAAATCGTGTATGGCAGTCCTTACTATATCGCCAGCTTTTTTATCAGGGCAAACAGCATGTACAGTATGACCCACCATCGCTAACGCTTGGAAAGGGACCATAACCTCATAATCTTCTACATAATCACCCACAAGAAAAAGAATCTTCTTTGCTGCCATGAAAACCTCCTTGTTGAATGTATTGATAAACATATAGTTAGGAATATATAAAGTTATGAAATTATATCAAGCCTATTTGCTTCTGGCATCACCCCATTTTTTGCAGGCTTATGCCACGAGTAAACTTTTTTCCCTTTTTATTACAGGAATACCGTCAATAATTTTTCTTTCTCTATATCTTTCTAAATAATACGGTATTTTCATATAATACACCATATCCGACTTATATTTTTTACCTCTAAATTCAAAAAGCTTATTATTATAAGACAATAACATATTCCTGATACCGTCCGATATCCTGTAATGCATAAATTTGCACACTGTCTCATTCTTTGTGTTATATTTCTCTCGTCTCGACATCCTCTCAAGTTCCCCCGCCAACAATCGGTCTGACTCTATCCGGGATAATAAATTCCAACAAAAAGAAACAATACCAAGCATTGTCTTTATAGAATCAAATTTTCTCACGAGGCATCTCTCTATGCCTAACTGCTGCTTCATGAATCTGAAGCTTTCTTCTATTTTCCATCTTTTGAAATAACTCTTCACCCGGAAAAAAGCTTCCTTACTCTTTTTTATGTGACCCTCACAAAGAAGGTAAACATAATTATCCTTTTCTGCCCCCTTAGCACTTATTACAGTTATAGGATGACCCTTATAATAACATTTCGCATAACCATAAGAAAAACTATGCTTTTTGTAACGTTTATTTATTACAGATTTGCACAATTTAGAAACCAGTACGTTATTGCCCCTGTAAGTTACATGACGGTTTCCAACGCTTCTTATTATAAAACTCAGATCCTTTTCATAAAGGTATTCCAGTATAACTCCAGCATCATACCCCCTGTCCATTACAAATATACCCTTATTCTTAAACTTTTTCTCTACCGCATCCAATAATGTTATTGTCTCATTATTGGCACTTTTGAAACCTAAAATCCCGTAATATTATAACTATGCATCCAGAGGTATGTTTAATTTGCTGAGTATTTCTTTTTGCTGCTTAGTAGCTTCGGTATATATTTTTCCATATTTTCCGGAATATGTTATTTCCGACAACGTTTCCATCTCCAATAATATCTCTCTTGCAGAATATTTTTTATCAAGTTCGCTCCTTCTCATCATATTTCTCAACTCACTCATATAAATTAATGATATAAACTGTACAAATATCCTGCTCTCCATTACTGTTGCGCTGTGTATCCGAAGACGTTTCATATCAAGCCTGTTTTTTAAATCACCAAAACACTTCTCTACGGAATCCTTGTTCCGGTATATCTGTAAAGCCTCAACGGAATCTTTTATGTCATTACTAAAGAGAACATAATAGCCCGAATACTTATTACGGTACTTTTGTACCATATCATTGTTGAAACTAACCTTACGTCCCCTGACAGGAGTATTTTTGATGATAATAAAGGTATCGTAAGCATCCTGATGTTCTTTCACTAAATTGCCGCTTTCAAGCTCTTTCTTGTATTCAAGCAACTCTCTGTTAAATTTGTCTGCAGCTTCAGCAGCTATATGAGAATTGTAATATATATGAACGTAACCACGACGGCGATTGTCCCCCCAATAATAAAGTCTTGTGCATGTATACAGTATTTCTCCATTAAAATCCCAATAATGCTCCGGGTTTTGTATATCATGATCAATACCGTCTATTATCTCCTGTACCCACTTTAAACGTGTAGGGACTGCTATTGTGAATTTGTCTCTGTTAGTCATCAGTTTGTCTATATTTGCTTTGCTGTAAAAACCTTTATCCATAACCAGGTGAAGTTTGGGAAAGTTTAATTTATCAAGTGTCTTAATAATGTTATTAAGAGTGCTGACATCGGATATATTGCCCGGAAGGTTTTTGTAATAAACCGGAAGTAAACTCTTTTTGCTGAATAACATTCCAAGGTTTATCTGGGGCAGTTTCTCACTGTCTCTGTTATAGCCATATTTCACATATTCATTTAACTCCGAATAAGATGATACTGACGTTATGTCGTAGAAAAGATAATCGTTGCTTGCTATCTTTTGACACCACTTGCTGAAAAATGTTTCCCGGGAATCAAAATCTATCTGTTTCAATATTTCGCTTATACGTCTGCTGTCCAAAGACTTGCTGCAGGGATGCGAATGACTCTTCGCCCAGGAATCACAATGACTCAAAGCTCCTCCCTTTGTAGTTAAATAATAAGCCATACTTAATATCTGCTCATGTATATCAGGAAAACTCTGCCTCAGTATTTTATCTAACCCTAATGACTTTGTTATCTTGTCCAGTATCAATGATGGACCTATTACTTTGCTTGTTGCTGTTACTTTTGGATCTCTTACTGCTGCCTGTTTTTTATCAAGTCTTTTAGAGGGAATAAACTCTCCTGTATCAGGGTCAAGCTTACCGATGCAGACCTGCTTGTTTCTGGATTGTTTCTTTTCTTTGTCCCAGTATGAAACTGCCTCGTATACATATGTAACACCTGTTTTCTTGTTTTTATGATATGTCTTGTAAGCCATCTTTCACCCCTTGCCAAGATAGCTATAATTGTAACTATGTTTAAGCCGAATGTCAACACTTTTTTTGAAATAACTTACTGCAATATCTGCTTTTTTATGATTTATGGTTACAATTTAGACGGGAGTTGAGGTAGAAACGCATATAAATTTGTTATATAAGAATAGAGATTCCTCGGTTCCACACGCCCTGACATTTTCTGTCATTTCGACCGGAAGTGAGCACCGAGCACATAAACACTTATGTGCTCGGTGCTCGGTGAAGCGGAGAAATCTAAGACGCTGTTTGGCAAAATGTACCCCCTCTTACTCTCCCCCTAAGCCAGGGGGAGAAAAAATTTCCTTCCCCTACTTTAGGGGAAGGATAGGATGTGGTAAGAAGTTGTTGTTTGACAATGAGACTTCTCGACTCCGCTCGAGGTGACATAAAGTGTTGTCTAACAGCGATAGTAAACATAATGTTACACATATTTCATATTTACCAGTCTGAAAGACTGGTACTATCCGTAGGCAACCACTTTTACCTAATCCTAAATAAAAAAAAGAGCCGCTGATTTCAGCCGGCTCTTTTTTAATTAATATCTTTTTATGTCTTTAAGCTTTTCGATATCTCTGTTCAGAAATCTAAACTCTTCAACAGAAACATAGTCAACAATACCTTGAAGTATAGCATCATTTGAAGTAGCAAACCATTTATCCAAAGATGTCACTGCTGGTACAAGCTCATTGGGTATTCTAAATTCAGTTGCATCCAGCCTTGGATAATAGGGATAATCTATCTGTATTCTGGCATCATCAACAGGCACATTCTTCAGCCATATTATTTCACCGGACAATGGCTCTATTGTTGCAATGGATAACTCAGAAGAAGACATTATATGACCAAAAACTCTGACAGGCATATTGTCTTTGGTAAGTTCTGTCTGGCTGATTTCATCAAGATTTATTTTTATAAATGCGGTAAAAACCGCGCTGGTATTACGTTTTTGCGTAAAAGTCATGCTATTGAGGCTGTCATAGGTTTCCAGAACAGTAAACCCTTTTTCCACCAGTATTCGTCTCATTTCCCTTGTAAGGTGGCAGGCAATAATTGCTGCATCAGCTTTAAATCGCTCCTCAATTGCTGATTTTAGACCATTTGATGCGTTAAATTTAATTTTGATTTCCGGTCTGGCTATTGCCATAGACAACTCACTCATTGCATTACCTTTTTGAACGTTGGCCTGATTCAATTTCAATGGACTTATTTCCGTATATGTAGGCCCTTTGGCACAACCTGTAAGTAATATTAAAGCAAATATTAAAGATAACGTGTATTTCTTCATAAACATCTCCTTATTTGCAGTCTGTTTTTATGGTATATGTCGTTGGTGCTGTCATAGTAGATCTTAAATGTGTTCCCATACAACCGGACACCAAGATAAATATTGCAACTAATAACAAAAGTATTTTTTTCATAAAAACCTCCCATATTTATAAAGCACTAGTGTTGGTAATATCTGCAAAGCCCGCTGTAGGCGGAACCTCAAACACTTTATACTTTAGCGACCAAAAGACTTTGTATGACTGAATTTTAATAAAATAGGATTGCCCGGCAACAATATGCATTTCAATAGCTTTATCGCCAATTTGAAACAAATTAACACCTTCCGGAGCTATAAATGAAATATGATGACCTTTGGTAACCATGCCAACAGGAAAGTTCATCCCCTCCTCATTATCAACTCTTATACTTACCTGTTGTGATACATTCTTATTATTAGGCATATAAATGTAAACAACTCCTCTGCCATCCGGAATATTTTTTATTTCCTGGAAAGGACGTTTATGCCCCGCACAAGCTGTAAGAAAAAGAAGCATAGACAATAGCAATATCAAAGATTTTAGTTTCATAAACACCACCTGTGATTTTTAATATTAAATAATATCATGTAAAAAAATCTAAATCAATAAAATCTAATTTTCTTGATATCATTTCACTAAAATTTAATGCTGCGGCAAAAAAGCGAATAATGCATTTGTTGAATTGCTGTTTTCATATCGGACTAATATTTTGAAAAACGAGGAAATATCCAAAAACAGGGCATGTCATTTTTTAATACAATATTAAATTTTAGTTTGACTATTAAAATTAAATTTGGTTTAATCTAAATAAGGTTGCAATTTTGTTTAAGCTTATATGAGCTAAATCTATATAATTTATAAAGGATTGAGTCAGCTTTATGAAGACGTTTAAAATAAAAAAGGGACTGGATATTCCGTTAAAAGGCGTTCCTGAGCAAAGGATCGCAGGATTTACCGAAACTTCATTTTATGGATTACTTGGTGAAGATTATGTGGGCTTAAAACCCAAAATACTTGTTAATGAAGGAGATTTTGTCAGGAAAGGAGAGGCTCTTTTTATTCACAAAAAAGACGAAAGGATTAAATTTACATCACCTGTAGCAGGGCGGGTGGAGAGTATCAACAGAGGTGAAAAGCGAAAGTTTTTGTCTGTTATCATAAAAAAAACATCAGATGATTCTTTGGTATTTGATAAATTTTCTGATTTGTCATCCTTAAGTAAAGAAAAGATAACTGAACAGCTATTAAATTCCGGCATGTGGACATCTATAATATCAAGGCCTTACGGAAAAATAGCAAATCCTGATGTAGTACCCAATGATATTTTTGTAACCGCAACGGATACAAGGCCTTTGGCTCCTGATGTGAGCGTTGTTCTTGAAAGAAATATCGAAAGCTTTGTTGACGGTATAAAAATTTTATCAAAACTTTCAGGACACAGACTTTTTGTATGTTTATCCGGTAAAAACTTAAAATTACCGGAACATATTGCTGATAATGTAGAAAAGGTTGTTTTTGAAGGTCCTCACCCTTCGGGCTTGGCTGGCACACACATTCACTTTTTATCTCCGGTAAGCAGGAATAAAACAGTGTGGCAGGTGAATTATCAGGATGTAATAGCTATTGGTAAGCTTTTCAGGACAGGCGAATTATATACCAAAAGGATAATTTCTGTTGCCGGCGATCAGATTAATAATCCGTGCCTTTTGGAAGTTGATATGGGTGTTGATACAAAAGAATTGACAGAAGAGCGACTTGTGGATGGGAAAACCCGCATTATTTCCGGTTCCCCACTATATGGAAAGAAAAGTGAGGAGCCTGTTAACTTTCTAGGAAGATATGATATGCAGATTTCAGCTATAGCTGAAGGTGGAGAAAGGGAGTTTTTTGGATGGATTTCTCCGGGAATGAAAAAGTTTTCTGTAAAAAATATTTTTTTCAGTAGTTTGAACAGAAAAGCCAGGTTCAGTTTTGATACATCCTATGGAGGCAGCCGAAGAGCAATAGTTCCTGTGGGAACATATGAAAAAGTAGTACCTATGGATATAATACCCACCTATTTGCTTCGATCTCTGGAAACAGGTGATTATGAAACAGCAGAAAAACTTGGTTGTCTGGAGCTTTTGGAAGAAGACCTCTCGTTGTGTACTTTTGTTTGCCCGGGTAAAATTGATCATAGTGCAAACTTGAGGAAAATTCTTACAACAATGGAAAAGGAAACGTAATGGCTGGACTTAAAAATTTTCTTGAAAAACAGTCTGAAAAGTTTGGGAAAGATGGTAAGTATCCTCTTTTTTATCCAGTTTTTGAAATGATAGATACGTTTTTATATACACCCTCGGATGTTACTGACGGAAATATCCATATCAGAGACAAAATTGATTTAAAACGAATAATGAGCATTGTGGTGATTGCACTGCTTCCATGTGTTTTTATGGCTTTGCTGAATACAGGCTATCAGGCTAATGTGGCTGTAGAAAATCTTGCCGGATATCCGGAAGGCTGGCGTTTTGCAGCTATGAGGCTTTTTGATATCCCGGTTAACAGCAGTAGCTTTTTTTCTAATATTTTTCTGGGTGCACTTTATTTTTTGCCTTTATATATTATGACTCTTGTTGTGGGCGGTTTTTGGGAAGTTCTCTTTGCTGTAGTGAGAAAACACGAAATTGCAGAAGCTTTTCTCGTTACAAGTCTTTTGTATCCGCTCATTTTGCCTCCTGCTGTGCCTTTATGGCAGGCCGGTGTGGCACTTTCTCTTGGTATTGTTTTGGGCAAGGAGATTTTTGGTGGCACCGGCAGGAATATTGTAAATCCGGCTCTTATCGCAAGAGCTATGTTGTTTTTTTCTTATCCGGCATCCATGTCCGGTGATGATGTTTGGGTCGCAGTGGATGGTGTAACAAAAGCTACGCCATTATCTTATGTGTCAAGTTCAGGTGTCTCGGGTATGGGATATAGCCTCTGGGATACTTTTATAGGTTTTGTGCCCGGATCCATGGGTGAAACTTCTGCGCTCGCTTGTTTAATAGGAGCTTTTATTCTCATAATAACCGGTATAGCTTCCTGGCGCATTATGCTAAGTATGACCGTAGGAATGTTACTAATGACAGGTGTTTTTTATTTGACGGGAAGTGATACGAACCCGATGTTTCAGATGTCACCTGTTTGGCATTTTGTTTCAGGCGGTTTTGCTTTCGGAATGGTTTTTATGGCTACAGATCCTGTTTCGTCAGCAATGACTGAAACGGGAAAATTCGTATATGGGTTTCTTATTGGGATTTTGACGGCATTAATACGGATTGTTAATCCGGCTTTTTCTGAAGGTGTTATGCTGGCAATAATTTTCGGTAATATTTTTGCACCCATAATTGATAATTTTGTTATAAACGCCAATATCAAGAGGAGAATGCAAAGAGATGAAGCGTGACAGCGATTTAAGAATATTTATGATTGTTTTGTCTCTTGCCGTTGTTTGCTCGGTGGTGGTCTCGGTTACAGCTGTTGTGCTAAAACCTATTCAGCAGAAAAATGCAAGTTTAAACAGGAGAAAGAATGTATTAATTGCTGCTGGGGAATACAGCCCAGGTATAAATATAAATATGGTGTTTGACAGGATTCGCTCAGGATATGTTAAAATGGGTGAAGGGAAGTTTATCCCCGATGATGATGTATCCGGTTTTTATGATAATTTACAGCAGTTAAGTTCTGCAGAAGAAACCTCCATGGCCATTGAAGGCAAAAAATATAATATTGGCTTTTCAAAGGTTCCGGATAGAATGCCCGCTTATATTTTTACGAAAAACGGCAAAGTTGAAAAGATAGTGGTTATGGTATACGGAAAGGGATTGTGGTCGACAATGTATGGTTTTTTGTCCATATCTGGTGATGGCAATACCGTCAAAGGGATAACATTTTATGAGCATGGGGAAACTCCGGGATTAGGCGGTAAAATTGATAATGACGCCTGGCAAAATCAATGGAAGGGTAAAAAAATATATGATGAAAATGGCAATCTAAAGATAACAGTCATTAAAGGTGAAGTTGCAAGTAATGATCCTGAGAAGAAGTACCGTGTTGACGGTCTCAGTGGTGCCACGATGACTACTAATGGAGTCAACAATCTCGTTCGATTTTGGATGAGCGAGAAAGCGTTCGGTCCTTTTTTAAAGAGAATCAGTGGAATTGCTTCAATTGAGGAGTTGATAAATGAGTAAGACCTTTGGAATATTTATCGACCCAATTTTAAAAAATAATCCTATAGCTATTCAGGTGTTGGGTATTTGTTCTGCTTTGGCTGTGACGTCAAACCTTAATACGACTATAGTTATGTGTTTGGCAGTAATTTTTGTTGTTAGTATGTCCAATTTGTTTATAAGCCTGATGAGACATTCCATACCCTCCAGTGTCAGGATTATTATTGAAATGACAATTATAGCCACACTTGTTATTATTGCGGATCAGTTTATTAAAGCTTTTTTCTTTGAAATAAGCAAAAAACTTTCTGTTTTTGTGGGGCTGATTATAACTAACTGCATTATATTGGGCAGAGCTGAGGCGTTTGCCACCAAAAATCCACCGATTAAAAGTTTTATAGATGGGCTTGGAAATGCTGCGGGATACAGTATTGTACTGCTTTTTGTGGCTTTTTTCCGGGAACTTATCGGCTCAGGAAGTCTTTTTGGATATCAGATTTTCCAGCTCGCCTCAGAGGGTGGATGGTATACTCCAAACGGTCTTTTTGTGCTGGCTCCCAGCGCTTTTTTCCTCATAGGCCTTATGATATGGGGCATAAAGATAGCTACTAAGAATTACGGAGAATAGCGGGTATGGCTCAGGAATTGCTCAGTTTATTGGTAAAATCCATTTTTGTTGAAAATATTGCACTGTCTTTTTTTCTCGGTATGTGTACGTTTCTTGCCGTGTCCAAACAGGTGGAAACAGCTAAAGGGCTTGGTGTGGCAGTTATATTGGTGCAGACAATTACGGTCCCGGCGAACAATATAATTTATCAACATTTTTTACGTGAAGGTGCCCTGAGTTGGTTAGGATTTCCCAATGTAGATTTAACATTTATTGGGCTTGTTACATACATTGTGGTTGTGGCAGGTATAGTCCAGGTGCTTGAAATGGCGATAGACAGGTTTTTTCCCAAGCTGTATGCAGCTTTGGGCATTTTTTTGCCGCTGATAACGGTCAATTGTGCAATTTTGGGCGGTTCTCTATTTATGGTCCAGAGAGATTATAATTTTGCAGAAAGTGTTGTTTTTGGCTTTGGCTCGGGAACCGGTTGGGCTTTGGCTATTATTGCTTTGGCCGGAATCAGGGAAAAAATGAAATACAGTGATGTCCCGAAAGGACTTGAAGGTACCGGAATTACGTTTATAGTTGCAGGAATTATGGCTATCGCTTTTATGTTGTTTTCAGGAATAAAGCTATAGTAATAAGGGGATTTTAATTGGTTGAAATTATTTTAGGTATTCTCCTTTTTGTTTTGGTGATTCTTTTGCTGGTGGGTATGATTGTTCAGGCAAAGAAGCATCTTTTACCTTCAGGAGAATTTGATATTATTGTTAACAATGAAAAGGAAACACCTCTGAAGGCTGCTGCAGGTGACAAATTGCTTTTTGCTTTGGCAGATAATGATATTTATGTTTCTTCGGCCTGTGGTGGTGGAGGTACATGCGGGCAGTGTAAGGTCAAAGTTATTGAAGGTGGAGGCGAAATACTACCCACTGAAAAATCTCATATAAGTGTGAAAGAGGCAAAGGATGGCTTCAGGCTGTCATGTCAACTTTCAGTTAAAAATAATATTGCTATAGAATTGCCCCCTGAAGTATTTAATGCGAAGGAATGGCATTGTAAGGTAGTGTCGAATAAAAATGTGGCTACTTTTATAAAAGAACTTGTTCTGGAATTGCCTGAAGAGATGAATTTTGAAGCTGGTGGATACATTCAGATGAAGGTACCGCCCTACCATGTGAAATTTTCCGACTTTGATATTGAAGATAAATTTAGAGAAGACTGGGATAAAGCAGGTTTGTGGGAGCTTGAATCCAGGGTTGACGAAGAAATAATGAGAGCCTATTCCATGGCAAATTATCCCCTTGAAGAAGGAGTTATTAAACTTAATGTCAGAATAGCCACACCCCCTTTGAATGACAAATCGATTCCTCCTGGCAAGGCTTCGTCTTACATCTTTAGCCTTAAGCCTGGAGATGAAGTCCAGGTAGTGGGACCTTTCGGTGAATTTAAGGCTTCGGATACCGATGCTGAAATGGTTTTTATCGGTGGTGGTGCAGGAATGGCACCTTTAAGATCTATAATTTTTGATCAGCTCTTAAGGCTTAAAACAAATAGGAAAATCAGTTTTTGGTACGGTGCAAGAAGCAAAAGAGAGATTTTTTATAAGGAAGACTTTGATAATTTGCAAGAGAAATATGAAAACTTTAGTTGGAATATTGCACTGTCAGATCCTCTTGATGAGGATAACTGGAGCGGTTACACCGGCTTTATTCACAAGGTTGTGTATGAAAATTATTTAAAAGACCATCCTGCTCCGGAAGATGTGGAATATTATTTATGCGGACCGCCGATGATGCTCAAGTCTGTTTTGGAGACATTGGATAATTTGGGTGTGGAAGAGGAAAATATTAGATTCGATGATTTTGGTGGATGATGAAGATTATTATATTCTCTGTAATTTCTGTTTTTATTATTGCGATATTCCAGTTTGTGATTTTTAAAACCCGGAAAAGAAAACATACCTGTGTATGTGCTGCTGAGAATCCCGAAACTGCCTGTGGCGATAAAGCTACTGGGTGTTGTCAGTATAATGTCAGGTGAGATTTTTGATATTCTAAATAGACATGGTTTACTGTTATTCAAAGGCCTTATCTTTTTATCACTTTCAGGTATATTTTTTGAATATGTTTTTGATTTTATTTTTAAAACTTTTGGGGTTAACCTCATCGAGCTGAGCATTCACTAAGTTACTGTCGTAACCCATTTGCTTTGCTTTCTGAAAATATGTTGAAGCTATTTCATTAAAACCTGCCTTTTTATATATTAAGCCCATAAGATAAAAATTTTCGCTGTAATAGTATTCAATCTTAATCAATTTCATGCAGTATTCTTTGGCTTCATGGAGTCTGCGGTCTTTTGTGAGCAAACATTTGACTATAAGCCTGAGGTATTCGGGGACATTTTCATCCTGCCTGTACGCACTAAGAGAGGCATCAAGAGCGTTGTTTATATCTCCCTGTTTGTAAAAGATAAGAGCTTTATTATATAGTATTCTGGCTAACTTTATGGTTGGCATTTCATAGTTTTCAGAAGTACTTACGGTACCTTGACCTTCGGCATGACTAATTAATTCGTTGTAAGCTTCAGATATTAATTTGAATTTTTCTTCTGCTGCGTTATATTCTTCTTTTGAGAAATTTATAAATTTATCAGGATGATACATTTTTGAGAGTTCGAGGTATTTACGACGTATTTCATCCACAGTTGATTCTTTCGTTAATCCCAGTAAATCATAAAAGTAATTTATTTTTGAATTACCCATAATCAATCTCTAACAATTTTTGAATATTATAACAAATAAAAACAATGTTTACAAATTAAAATCCGAGGTGACGTCAGAAGCGAATCTTGTTGAATTAGATATATATTTATGTTAATTTTAAAAACAGTACTAAATGTTTACTTTATTTCGCAGTTTCGGCGGGTGAAAAATGAATAAGAATATCACAATTTTGGTTGTTGATGACGAAGATTATATAAGAGACAGTGTTAAAATTATCCTTGAAACCGAAGGTTTTCATGTTATCTGCACTGATAATGGTCATAAAGCTCTTCAGATTATGGATGAGCATTATGTGGATATTGTCCTTTCTGATATAAAGATGCCGGAGATGGATGGTATTACGCTTTTAAAAAAAATAAAACAAAAATTTAAAGATGTTGAGGTACTTCTCATTACAGGGTATCCCAGTCTCGACTCTGCTGTTGAAAGTGTCAAATTAGGCGCTTACGATTATATTACTAAGCCTTTTAAAGTGGATGACCTTGTAAACAAAATCCAAAAAGCTTTGGACAGCAAAACGTTAAAAAATCAGGTTGTGAAACTTCAGCAGATTATTTCCATTTACGACTCAAGCAATTTTTTTTCCCAAACGCTTAATCATGATGAAATATTAAACCAATTGCAGCGTGTTTTGCAGACGGAACTTAATATTGATGGATTTTATATGAATATATTTACCCGTGGTATTGAAAGTTCCTTTAATTTCTCTAAAAGTTTTAAAAATTTTTTGGATAATGAGTACAATTTCAAAAAATCACTGATTACATTTAAGGATAGAGACTTTCAAAAGGGCAGATACAATAATGACGGACAGGATTATAATTATCTTATTCTGCCTATGTTTTCCAGTAACGGACTTTGGGGGGTATTTGCAGCATATAAAAGGGGAACAAAGACATTCAGAGACATAGATATTAAAATTTTGAATATTTATGTTAGTCAGTGTTCATTGGCTATGCAGAATTCCCTTACTTTTGAAGATCTTTCCAAGGGATATATAGAAACAGTGACATCGTTGTCCAAAGCTGTGGATGCAAAAGATCATTATACCAGAGGACATTCTGAAAATGTAAAAAACTACTCCCTGATGATTGTAGAGGAAATGGGGTTTAACAACGAATTTCGGGATATAATGCTCTATGCCGGGCTTCTGCACGATATAGGTAAAATTGGTGTTCCTACAGAAATTATTATTAAACCGGATAAACTGAGTGACTATGAGTATGAGGAAATAAAAAAACATTCGATTTATGGAAAGGAAATTCTTGAGCCTATAGAATTTTTGGGCGATGTGCCGTATTATGTGCTTTATCACCATGAGCAGCTGGATGGCTCCGGTTATCCTTACGGACTTACCAAAGATGAAATTCCGTTAGGTTCCAGGATTTTGCAGGTGGCCGATTCTTTTGATGCAATGACAACTGATAGAAGCTACCGCCCTAGAAAGACTATTAAACAGGCTATCGAGGAACTGGACAGGTGCAAAAATACTCAGTTCGATTCTGAAGTGGTCAAGGCATTTAAAAGTGCACTTAAAAGGGAGAATATTATATGAATACACTTTTCGATAAAAATCTTTTTGATCTGGCAGAAGAGGCGCTTAACATAAAAAAACAATGGTTTAGCAATGATGTTTTTTTTATCAGAAACATTCATGTCAACTATACAGACATATGTGTGAGCCACTGTAAATTTTGCGCTTTTGCCAAGAATGAAGATGATGAAGATGCTTATATTATGAATATTGGCAGTATGTTGGATTATATAAAAACATATGGAAAAGAAGCCCGGGAAATACATATTGTGGGAGGACTTCATCCCTCGAAACCTTTTGATTTTTATCTGGATATGATTAGTAGCTTAAAATATGAATTTCCCGACAAAACAATTAAGGCTTTTAGTGCTGTGGAAATTGATTATTTTGGAAAGCTTGCTTCATTATCCACTGAAAAAGTCCTTCTTAAACTTAAGGAGGCTGGTCTTGAAATGCTACCTGGCGGAGGAGCTGAAATTTTTGCGCCACGAGTCAGGTCGAAAATCTGCCCGGAAAAGATTTCCGGAGAGAGATGGCTGGAAATCATGGAGATTGCCCATAAAAACGGAATACGCTCTAATGCTACCATGCTTTTCGGGCATCTGGAAACTTACAGTGACCGCATTAACCATCTCAAAGCAATAAAAAAGCTTCAGGATGAAACCGGTGGGTTTGAAGCTTTTATCCCACTTGAATTTCAACCGGAAAATACTTTCTTATCCGACAGATTCCCGCCTACCGGTGTTGATGACCTTAAAACTATAGCCGTATCCAGAATTGTTCTTGATAATATCCCTCACATTAAAGCGTACTGGGTGATGCTTGGGGTTAAGATGGCTCAGGTTGCACTTTTCTTTGGTGCCGATGATTTGGACGGTACGATTGTTAAGGAAAATATTGCATACGCTGCCGGGGAAAAGAGTGGGAGATCGTTGACTCTGGATTCTCTTGTTAATCTGATTAAGGATGCCGGTTTTGCTCCGGTGGAAAGGGATGCTTTTTACAATGAAATCAAAAGATATTAACAAGTTTATTTTTATTAACCCTTCACCCAATTTGTATAAAATTTCACGTTTTGTTAAATCCTTGGGCAAAGAAGTTGATTATATTTACACAAGAGATTTTTTGAATTTAAATTCGGAGAAAATTTTTTACATGACACCACGGGATTTCCGGAAATTTGATTTGACGATGCTTGAAAAAAATTATGATGATAAAGGAATATATTCGTACAAAAAAAATTTTTTTCGGAATAAGTATGTAAAAAAATGTGTGGAGGAGCTTGAACATAATGATTCGTATATGAGTTGTGCAAATTATGTGGATTTTCAGATTATAAACAGGCAAAGGATAATGGAATACTTCACTAATACTGAGAGTACAAATTTTATAGATTATACTTCACTTATAGGAGGTATTTCAGAGAATGATTACTGTTATATTGCCGCGTGGCTGCCCGATTATATTAAAAACAGAAGCTTGAGCAAATTTTTCTTATTTGCTTTTGAAACGGATATTGATCTTGAGAAGTGTTTTGGAAGTGACTTCTTTGTTGTTTTTTTCGGAGGTTGCAGGTTTGAAATTGCTGCCTGGAATGACAGATTGTATATTCTTAGTAATCGTAATGAAAATGTACTGGAAAAATTAAGAAACAAATTTACATTTATGAATAAGTTTAAGTTTAAAAAAGTTTTGGAAAAGACTATTACAAAAAATTGTAATCCATGGTTTGTAAAAGGTGAGAAAAGGAATCTTATTATCGTTAATGATTACAGTTTTTTTAATTTATCCGTTAAATTACCTGAGGATTGGTATACCGGTGCCGGGAGGTATTTATGTACAGAGATGCAGCTGTAAAAGGGGTGTTTTATCCCAGTGATCCTGATGAAATCAAAAGATTTGTGGAGAGTTACAAAGTTAACAATGATGCTAATGAGGCAGCTAAAATGGTAATTTTGCCCCATGCTGGGTATGTGTTTTCGGGAGCTACAGCTGTAAAGACATTATCGGAGATACGTTTACCTGAAAATATTATTTTGATGGGACCGAATCATACAGGAATTGGCAAAAATGTTGCCGTGTATCCTTCCGGAAAATGGGAAACACCTTTCGGTGATGTGGCTATAAATGATGAGTTGTCCGCCAGGTTTATTGAGCAGGGATTTGAAAGCGATAAAACCGCCCATGCAAGGGAACATTCCCTTGAGGTTCAGATGCCTCTGCTGAAATATTTCAGGGAAGATGTCAACGTTGTGCCAATTACTTTTAAAATGATAGATTACGAGGCCTGCAAATATGCTGCCAGAGTTATTTTTGAAACTATTAAGGACAGGGATGATATTTTACTGTTAATCAGTTCGGACTTTAATCATTTTGAAAATCTTGATGTTACCAATGATAAAGATTCCGCTGCAATTAGCAAAATTATGGAGATGGAACCCGAGGGTTTGCTGGAGGTTGTTATAAAAAAAGATATCTCAATGTGCGGTGTGATTCCAGCCGTTGTTGGAATGCTTGTTGTAAAAAAGCTTGGTTTTTCCAATGTCAGACTAGTGGAACATACCACAAGCGCAGAAGCCAGCGGGGATACATCAAAAGTAGTTGGTTATGCAGGTATCATTATAAGTTAAATGCCAAGGCAACATCGAAGCTGATATTTAACTTTGAACGTTGAACTAAGAGAAGGAGGAGCTATGGGAGTAAAAAAAGCAGTGTTACCTGTGGCCGGTTTTGGCACAAGGATGCTTCCTGCTACAAAATCTGTTGCGAAAGAAATGATAAACCTTGTTGACAGACCTTTGATACATTATGCCGTGGAAGAAGCTGTCCTTGCAGGGATTGAGCAGATTATATTTGTGACAAGTGCTGGTAAAAGCGAGATAGAAAACTATTTTGACAGAAGCGCTGCACTGGAATATGCATTGGAAAGCAGCGGTAAAAAAGATTTATTGGAAATGGTGAAAAATATATCAAAAATGTGTGAGTTTGTTTCAGTACGACAAAAACAGCAGAAAGGTTTGGGGCATGCCGTTTATTGTGCAAAGGATGTTGTCGGTGATGAACCATTTGCTGTTATTTTACCTGATGATATTATGATATACGATAAGCCTGTGATTGGGCAGTTAATGGAAAAATATGAAGAAAAGCAATCTCCGGTGGTTGCTCTCACAAAAGTTCCTCCGGAAGATACCCATAAGTACGGCATTATTGAGATTGATGCCAAAGAGAATGAAAGATTCTACAAGCTTAAAAATATGATTGAAAAACCCAAAAATAATCCACCTTCGGATATGGCTATTATCGGCAGATATGTTTTGGACAAAAAGATACTTGATGCTATTGAAAAAACTGATTCAGGAGCGCTGGGGGAAATCCAGCTTACTGATGCAATAAATGCTGTGGCTATGCAGGATGCTGTTTATGGTTTTGAATATGAAGGGCGTAGATTTGATTGTGGAAATAAAGTCGGATATCTGGAGGCAACTGTGCATTTTGCACTGCAAAGGGATGATATAGGTGGAGATTTCAAAAAAATACTTAAATCTGTAAAACTGTAAGGTGAAAAATGAGTGACCTTGATCCTTTGGACAAAATTATATTGGTGCACGGTTTTATCAGAGACAATATTGATAATTTTTTGGATTACACGGGTAAGATGAAAAGGAGTATTAATGAAACAACCATTCCTTTAACTGATCTTGTTGTTTCAAGTGAAAATATCGAAATTTTTGCCGAACTCCCCGGAGTTAAGTTGGAGGACTTTAATGTAGTTATGTACGATGGGTATATTATTATCGAGGGTTATAAAAGAGATGACAAACCAGATAAAAAAGGTACTTTTCACAGGATGGAGAGAACATTTACTCCGTTCAGACGGATAGTGAAGCTGCCTTATGAAGTGGAGGAAAAAAATATTACAGCCAATCTGAAAGATGGTGTTCTGATTATAAAAATAAAAAGAAAGGAAACGGAGGAGAAATAGTGGAAAATGTAAATGATAACCTTGAAATTCCTGAAGAACTTCCCTTACTGCCTGTGAGAGACATGGTGGTTTTTCCATATATGGTTTTGCCCCTTTATGTGGGACGTGATGCCAGTATTGCCGCTGTTGATGAAGCTTTGAACGGTGACAGAATGATTTTTTTGTCTTCACAGAAAGATGCTGAAAAAGAAGACCCGGGAACTGACGATATTTATACAATAGGTACAGTGGCGTTGATTTTGCGTATGCTTAAGCTGCCGGATGGAAGGGTTAAGATATTGGTTCAGGGATTGAAAAGGGCTGAGTTGACAGAATTTGTCCAGGAAGATCCCTATTTCAAAGTGAAGCTTAATCTTATAGAAGAAAAGGAGCCCGAAGAAGGATTAAAAACTGAAGCTCTTGTCAGGCATGTCAAGGAGCAGTTGTCCAAAGCTGTTAATCTTGGCAAACCGCTCTTGCCGGATCTTTTGGCGGTTATAGAGACAATAAATGAACCCGGGAAACTGGCGGATATTATTGTTGCTAATTTAGGGCTGAAAGCTGAGGAATCGCAGGTGGTATTGGAGGAAATTAATCCGTTGAACAGACTGGAAAAGGTAAATGAGTTCCTCAATAAAGAGATATCTATACTTGAAGTGCAACAGCAGATATTAAATGATGCAAGAGGGGAAATAGACAAAAGCCAGCGGGAATATTTTTTAAAAGAGCAAATGAGAGCCATCAAAAAAGAGCTGGGAGAGGAAGATGATATCAGTAAAGAGGTGGAGGATTTAGAAAAGAAACTTAAAAAAGCCAAATTACCTAAAAAAGTAAAAGAGGAAGCTGATAAACAACTTAAGAGATTTTCCCGTATGCATCCGGATTCTGCAGAAGCGACTGTTGTAAGAGGTTATTTGGAATGGCTGAGTGAACTGCCATGGTCCAAGTCAAGCAAGGACAATTTAGATATTAGCTATGCCAAGAAGGTGTTGGATGAGGATCATTACGGACTTGATGAGGTAAAAGAACGTATTCTGGATTTTCTTGCTGTACGGAAACTTAACAAAAATATGAAGAGCCCGATTTTGTGTTTTGTTGGTCCCCCTGGGGTTGGTAAAACATCTTTGGGTAAATCCATTGCAAGAGCAATGAACAGGGAATTTATCAGAATGTCTCTGGGCGGAATGAGAGATGAGGCGGAGATACGTGGGCACAGAAGAACATATATAGGTGCTATGCCGGGAAAGATTATTCAGGGGATAAAAAATACCGGGACAAATAATCCGGTTTTTATGCTTGATGAGGTGGATAAAATTGGGATGGATTTTAGAGGAGATCCTGCGTCTGCACTTTTGGAGGTACTTGATCCTGAGCAAAACAATTCATTTGTTGATCACTATCTGGGTGTTCCTTTTGATTTGAGTAAAGTATTTTTTATAACAACGGCTAACTATCTGGATCCTATTCCCCCTGCGCTTAAAGACAGAATGGAAATTATTGAAATTCCTGGCTATACCGAGGATGAAAAAACAAAAATTGCCGAGAATTACCTGATTCCAAGGCAGATAAAGGAAAACGGTCTGGAACAAGACAAAGTGAAGTTCAGCACTAAGGCAATTCATGAGATAATTGACGGCTATACCAGAGAGTCGGGATTGAGAAATCTTGAGAGAACAATAGGTAAAATTTGCAGAAAAATAGCACGTAAAGTTGCAGAAGGTGAAAAGAAGAAATATTACAGAATTACTCCCCGAACAGTGAATCAGTTCCTTGGTCCCAGGCGCTTTGAAGATGAAGATGAGCTTAAGACCAGCGAAGTAGGTGTTGTGACGGGGTTGGCATGGACACCTTATGGCGGTGAAGTTCTTTTTGTGGAGTGTAATAAATATAAAGGCAAAGGTAACATGGTGGTTACGGGGCAACTCGGGGACATTATGAAAGAGTCTGCAAAAGCTGCTTTTACTGCTGTGAAATCTCTTTCTGAAGAGTTTGCTATAGATGAAAAGAGTTTTTCAGATTACGATATTCATATTCACGTTCCTGCAGGTGCCATACCCAAAGACGGTCCCTCTGCCGGTATAACAATGGCTACTGCTATATTTTCTATTTTTACCAATAAAAAAGTGAAAAAAGATGTTGCCATGACCGGAGAAATTACCATTACAGGTAAGGTTTTGCCTGTTGGCGGGATAAAAGAGAAGCTTTTGGCTGCCAAAAGAATTGGTGTTTCAAAAGTTATAATACCCAAAAAGAATGAAAAGGATTTGGTAAAGTTACCCAAAAACGTAAAGAATAGTTTTGAAATAGTAACTGTGGAAAAACTGAGTGAAGTACTTAAGCATGCTTTTTGAATTGATAAAAATACGTGGCAAACTTTTACATATTGTTAAGCTTTTGAATGATTACATTTCATAATTGCTTTATCATCTGTGATAGAAATTAATGTGGAGATTTTCTGTATTTAGGTCTACTTGCTATTATTGCAGGTAGACCTTTTTTAATAATGAAGTTTGCTTGTTTCCCCCGTTACTTCGGGAGCTTAGTTTTCCAATCCTTTAATGCTTGTAATTATTTATGGGTTTTGCTATAAAGTTGGTACAATTGTAACCGATGTTAATAGTATTATGAATATTAACCGGTGATTTGTCCTGTATTGATTTTTGGGCAAATATTAAGCATTGTTTTGTTTTTTTATAGACCTGCACATTCTCAGTATTGCAGGGATGTTGATAACAATGCTTTTGGTTTACATTATGGCTAAACTTATAAAGGATCCTACGGTTAATGGCTAAAATAGTTTCTATTGCAAGTGGTAAGGGTGGTGTTGGTAAGAGTTTTTTTGCAGCAAATATAGCTATGTCTATGGTCAGTAAAGGTTACCGCGTTCTTCTGGTTGACGGGGACTTAGGAGGAGCAAATCTTCATAATTTTGTTGGACTTAGAGCTTCTGGGAGAGGTCTTTACAATTTTTTGAGGGACAAAACTAGTCTTGCCGATGTGATTTTAGAATCCTCCTTCGGTGTCCATTTTATAGGCGGTTCCGGCGATGTTTTGGGGATGGCTCATATAAATAATTTTGAAAAGCTAAAAATACTGAATCAGCTTAAAAGGACAGATTACGAATATGTTATCCTAGATCTGGGTGCCGGGACAAGTTATAACATGGTTGATTTTTTTAATTTCTCCGATAAGCGTGTTCTGGTTATGACCAGTGAGCCGACATCCATTGAAAACTCCTACGGTTTTCTCAAGGTTGCATTGTACAGAAAGATAGAAAGACTTCTTATCAAAGATAAGCGGATGGAAGATATATGTAAAAAACTCCGAAGCCGTAGTATGAATTATCCTAAAGTTGCTGATATCATTGAAGAAGCAGATGGTATTGATTCTAAAGCTACTGACGATATTAGAAAAATATTAAAAAATTATAATGTGGGACTTGTTTTGAATATGCTGAAGTTTAAAAAAGAACTTAATATTTTCTTTGGTTTTGAAAAAGTAACAGAAAAATATTTAAGTATCGCTATTGAAAAATTGGGTTTTGTCCCTTATGATATAAAAGTAAGCGATTATGTGAAGAATCTTAATCCTTATTACAGTGCTGTGGGTAAAGAACAAAAGCTTTATTTTGATGAAATAAGAGATATCCTTGTCTCAAGTATGAGAGGTTAACTATGGCTGAAGAACAACAAGTTTATATCGAGGATTTGGAAGAAATTAAAGAGGAAGATCTCTTGCAGCTTGTCGGTTTTAAACTTGGAGATGAAGAATATGCTATAGATGTTCTCAAAATTCAGGAAATTATCAGGCTGGTGGAAATAACTTCTGTACCCAGAACAGACTCATTTGTCCTGGGAGTTATGAATCTCAGAGGTAAGGTAATTCCTGTGATTGACTTGAGGGTACGGTTTAATCTTGACAGGACTGATTTTAACAAACTTACACGTATTATTGTTGTGAAATTTGACAGTGAACATGTTGGTTTTGTCGTGGATGAAGTGACTGAAGTTATACGTATTAATAAAAATTCCGTGGAACCTACACCTCCCTTGGTTGGTTCTATAGGTCAGGAATATATTTTGGGTATTTGCAAACATAATGAAAGGCTTATTATTCTGTTGGATATCGACTGGGTTATTTATGAAGAAGGAAAGTATGCTGAAAGTGATTTAAGGAAAAGATTTTTAGGTAAGGATGAAACTAAAGGTATTGTTCCTGAAGAAAGTGAAAAGGAAGAAAAACCGGAGGAAATGCCGGGGGAGGAAAGTTCTCCGGTTCTTGAAGAAACAGAGAATAAAGATGTTGAGTTATCAGAGAAATCAGACGAGATTGCATCTTCCGAAGTATCTTCAGAAGATGCAGATATTGATGATCTTATTGCAATGGAGCTTGAGAAAAGAGAAAAAGAAACTGAGGAAATGCTGCAGAAGAAAAAACAGGGCGAGAGCCAGGAAAGTGAAAATTCCGATTACGATGATGAAAACCAATATGAAGATATTCTGAACGATGCTGTTAATCAGGCTAACAGTGCAGTTTCCGGTGAGTCTAATCACGTAGAGCAGGATGATCTTGACGCTTTGATTGCCCAAGAGCTTGAAAAAAGGGAAAAAGAAACTGAAGAAATGCTTAAGAAAAAAAAGGCTGAAAAAAAAAATGAAATAGATGACGAAGAAAATGACAACGAATTGCAGGAAACAGAAATCCAGGATACGGAAAAAAGCAGCGAAGATAACAGAATTTATATGGAAAGAGACTCTGTGGATGAGCTCAAAAGCTTGGCACATAAAATAATAAATGGCGAAATTAAAGAGCTGGATTTTGATGTCAAAAGTGAGGTAGGGGAATTACTCCGACTTATCCTGGAAACCAAAAATAAAATTGACGATCTTGAGCCCATATTATATGACTCCAGTGAGCAGATACCCTATGTGGCGGATACTCTGGAAAAAGTAAACGAGGAAACTGAGCAGGCTGCTTTGAATCTTGTTGAGGCATCTGACGATATGGCGCAATTTTATGCTGGATTAAAAGAAAAACTGGAAAAAGTTGAAAAATTTCTCGATAAAAATGATTCCAAATCTGCACTGGAGGAAGCCAAGGATATTGGCTCCACTTTACATAATGCCGAAGATTTAGGGTTTAAGATATTGCAATCTTTGGAGTTTCAGGATATAACCGAGCAAAAAATAAGCAAGGTTGCCAAATATATTGAAAACATCGGTGCCCGCCTTGGAGCTATTCTGGGATTTGTCACGATAAGTCAGATGCAGTCTCAGGATGAAGAGGAAAAGGCCAGTTCGCAGTCAGAGATTGACGGTCTTCTCAGAGATTACGGTTTGGCTTGAAGGCTTATATCTACAGGCGCGTAGCTCAGTGGGAGAGCATTACCTTGACGTGGTAAGGGTCGGCGGTTCGATCCCGCCCGCGCCTATCTTCAATTCTTAATATCTTTCATAATAAATTTTTTCGGCAAAAAATAGAAGAGACACCAAATTAAAGTAATTGCATTTGGAATGCATGTATGTTATTACATATATGAAACTTTTATCTTATAAATATGTAATATTGAAAAATATCAAGCGGAGGAAAAAGATATGGAAGATAATATAATAATAAGAAGACCCGTAGTGAAAGATGGCTATGGGGTTTGGACGCTAATCAAAAATTCCGAGCCTTTGGATTTAAATTCAAAATATGCCTACCTGCTTTTCTGTACCCATTTTAGGGATACATCTGTAGTTGCCATCGATCCGGATCAGGATGATAAAGTTGTGGGTTTTGTGTCGGGATACAGACCCCCAGTGCAACCGGATGCACTTTTTGTGTGGCAGGTTGTTGTGGACAGTTCTATGCGCGGCAGAGGGCTGGCTCCGAGAATAATTAGAGATATCTTAGAGAGAGAATATAATCAGGATATTAAATATATACAGGCAACTGTAGGACCTTCTAATAAACCTTCAGAGGGGCTTTTCAGAAAACTGGCCAAGTATTACGATGCCAAATGTGAAACCACTGTATTCTTCTCTAAAGAGGATTTTGGTGAAGGGGATCATGAACAGGAAGTACTGTTTCACATCGGGCCCATTAAGAGGGGGTGATATTCATATCTTTGGAAAGAAAGTGTTAACAATATGTATCTTATAAAATGATAATAATTACAAATAATCAGGAGGAATTAATTTATGAGAATTTTTGAAAATCTTGAATCTGAAGTGAGAGGGTATATACGCTCATTCCCTACGATTTTTGAGAAAGCAAAGGGGGCACTTTTATATGATGAGCAGGGGGAAAAATATATCGATTTTTTCGCCGGAGCCGGTACCCTGAACTATGGACATAATAATGACAAAATATCTGAAGCTCTTATTGAGTATTTAAAAAATGACGGTATTGTTCACGGACTTGATCTCGCAACAACTGCAAAGAAAAATTTTCTGCAGAAATTTTCAGATACGATATTAGCTCCGCGTAATCTGGAGTATAAGATTCAATTTACCGGTCCTACAGGGACTAACGCCGTGGAAACAGCTATTAAAATCGCCCGTATGGTTAAAGGACGCTCAAATATTGTATCATTTACAAATGGTTATCATGGTTTGACTATGGGTGCTCTTGCTCTGACAGGTAATGCATTTTATAGGGATGAAGCCTATATCAGCCGTAGTAATGTTTCGTTTATGCCTTATGACGGATATTTCGGTGATGATGTGAATACAATTGATTATCTGAGAAAATTTCTTGATGATCCCAGCAGCGGCCTTGATCTTCCTGCAGCTGTCATTCTTGAAACAGTACAGGCTGAAGGCGGTGTTAATGTGGCGTCATCTCAGTGGCTTAGAGATCTTGAAGATGTTTGCCGTGAGTATGATATTCTGCTTATAGTAGATGATATTCAGGTTGGCAACGGCAGAACCGGTGATTTTTTCAGTTTTGAAGAAGCCGGCATTAATCCGGATATCATTACAATGTCCAAGGCTGTTGGCGGAGGATTACCTCTGGCACTTGTTCTTTTAAAACCGGAGCTTGACCAATGGAAGCCGGGTGAGCACACAGGGACATTCAGAGGGAATAACCTTGCTTTTGTTGCATCAACAGTTGCTCTTGAATACTGGGATAACGATGATCTGAGTCAGGCGGTAAAAAGTAAATCTGAGGTTTTGAAAAACAGACTGGAGGAAATTGCTGAAAAATATCCGGAGGCAAATGCTTCTGTGAGAGGCAGAGGTCTGATTTACGGTCTGGAGCTTCCTGAAAAGAATCTTGCTTCTGAAGTCTCCACCAAATGTTTTGAGAAAGGTCTCATTATAGAGCTTGCAGGGGCTTTGGATCAGATTGTTAAATTTCTTCCTCCACTTACAATTAAAGAGGAAGTGTTAAAAGAGGGTTTGGATATTATTGATGAAAGTATAGGTGAAATTTTAAAAGAGAAAAAAGAACGTTTAACAGGAGAGTTTTGATGATTGTAAAACATGTAAATGAACTGAAAGGAACTGAAAACGAAGTTTATGCGGAAAAAGGTACCTGGGTAAGCCGCAGGTTTCTATTGAAAAAGGACGGGATGGGTTTTTCTTTTCATGAAACAATAATTTTTGCCGGAACCGAGTCATATTTTTGGTATAAGAACCATCTGGAAGCCGTTTACTGTGTCGGCGGGGAAGGAGAAATAGAAGATTTAGGTACAGGAAAGATTCATCCTATCAGTGACGGTACTATGTACGCCCTTAATAATCATGATAAACACTATGTGAGGGCCAAAACAGACTTAAGGTTAATTTGTGTTTTTAATCCTCCGCTTGTGGGACGCGAAGATCACGACGAGAATGGAGTCTATCCTCTTTTAGATGAATAAGAACTAAAAAAGGGGAATTCCCCTTTTTTAGTTCAACGTTCAAGATTTTCAAGGTTTTTACAAATATCTTACTACCCTTATAACCTCTATCACCCCTACGACATCTACTACCCTTACTAATACCTCCAACTACCTTTAAATTTCTTCCTTCCACGGCTCATATATCTTAAATCCTTCAGAAATTAGATGATTTTCCACTTTCTTTTTGAACATGCTGTCTATTCTAACCGAAACAATCCGGCAGTTATTTTCGGTGTGTATAGTCATGATGCTTATTATGTTAATATCCAGCTTTTTGAACTGAATTGCCAGTTCCTCAAGCATACCCGGCTTATCCTCAAGGATAACATCAATTCTGCTACCTACCTCCTCCAGACTCATTATTTTTACCATTGCCCTGAGAATATCGTATCTTGCAATTATACCATGCAGGAAAAAATTGGTGTCAACTACCGGCAATGCTCCAATCATATTCTGATAGATTAACAAAAGCGCATCGTCCAATGTGTCATACTCTGAAATTGTTATAGGCTTATCTGTCATGACTTCACTGACACGTATATTCTCCGGCGATGTGTTTGTGCCGAATATTTTTCTTATATCACTGCTTGTGACAATCCCTTGGAGTATATTTTCGGCGTTTATTACCGGTAAGTGTTTGATATTTTTTATGTTGATAATATCGGCTGCCGTACTTAACAGAGTGTCCGGAAAAACAGTAACAACATGTTCACTCATCCAATTTTTAACAAACATAATTACTCCTTAACAATAAAGTTCAATGTTCAACGTTCAAAGTTCTATGTTAAGAGCTTTGCACAATCACCATACTGTCTCCCTGAACTTGGTTCAGGGTCTCTTAACTTATTGATAGTCATAGATCCCGAAACAAGTTCGGGATGACCTTTTATAGTTGTGCAAAACTCTCAATATGTAAATTTTTACATTAAACAGAAGTCCTTAGTACTTAACACTTAGCCCTTAGCCCTTAGCACTAAGCCACTACTCTTATTAAAAAAGTCCAAACATATCAGCTGTTGCAAGGGCATCGAATACACTTGCACTGTATCCGTCCGTCATCACGTCGAGTGTACTTAAAACACAACGCGATAAAACCTCAGGCTCATATCCACCTTCCAGAAAAATCATTATTCTGTCTTCGCAGTATTCTGCAGCCAGATATTTAAGAGCATAAAATATTCTGCGAAAACCGTTAGTGCTCAGAGATATGTCCCCCATAATATCATTTTTATGCCCGTCATAACCTGCAGAAACCAGAATAATCTCCGGTTTGAACTCGCAAACTGCAGGGTACAATTTGTTAAGCAGTTCTTTGAAATAATCATCATCCTCACTTTCCGGTTTCATCGGTGAGTTTAGAGTAAAACCTGTTCCACTGCCTTTGCCTTTATCAAAAAATCTGCCTGTCCCTGGAAAGAGGAAAGTGGGATGCTCGTGAATGCTGTAATAAAAAACGTCTTTACTGTCATAAAAGATGTTTTGCGTTCCGTTTCCGTGGTGTACATCGATATCTATAATCATGATTCTTTGAAAAAATTTTGAGTCCAAAAGATATTTTGCAGCAATTGCTACATTGTTGAAAAAGCAGAAACCGTATGCTTTGCTGTGGTCGGCATGATGTCCGGGAGGTCTTGAGGCGATAAAAAGCTGCTTAAAATCACCGTTTAAAAGTAGGTCAGATGCGTACAGCCCGCTGAAAGCGCTTTTTACAGCGGTATCAAAAGTGGTTAAATCTATCCTGTTTTCTTTATTCTGAAAATAACTACTTCCCGATTCGCATTCATTTTTTAATTCTTCTATATAACCGGGTGAATGGATTTGTGCAATAGCATTTATACCATAATTGAATTCAGCTTTTACCGTTTTTACCCGATTGGTTTTTATCAAAGTACTTTTAAACACATAATCGTAAATAGATTGTAATCTTGAGGGATGTTCAGGGTGGTCTTTGCCGGTATCATGTTTCAAAAAGTCGTTGTGATAGATAAATCCAAGCACTTGTTAACTTTGACTGTTACAATAATTGTTAATTGTTTTTGCTGGACAGACTTCTTCACATTTTCCGCAGTTTGTGCAGATTTCGGGATCGATTTTCGCCAGGTTGTTCTCAACTGTAATAGCATCAACGGGGCAGTTTTTTGCACACAGTCTGCAGGCGATGCATCCGACACTGCAGGCTTTTTTTGTTTCCGGCCCCTTATCCTTTGAGCAGCAGTTTACAACAAATTTGTTTTCAGCAGGCATTAATTCAATGATATTTCTGGGGCAGGCTTTTACACACATACCACAGGCGGTACATTTATCTTCAAAAATACGCGGGATTTTGTCTTTGCCCATTTCCATTGCGTTGAAAGCGCATGCTTTTACACAGCTTCCGCCTCCCACGCATCCGTATATACATTCTTTATTACCGCCTACAAGCATTGTTATACTGTGGCAGTCGTCCGGGCCGTAATATTTATATTTTTCAGGTGAATTGTGGCATCCACCGTTGCATTTTACACGTGCGACATTTTTAACTTTAAATCCGGCTTCGATACCAAGCAGTTCTGCTATTTTACCTGCGGACTCATCGTCAGTTACCGGACATGCAGATGGAAGAACATCTCCGTTTACAATAGCTTCTGCCAGAGATAAGCATCCGGGCAAGCCGCATGCCCCGCAATTTGCTCCGGGAAGGAGTTCATTAACCTCTTCTATCTTTGGATCCTTTTCAACAGCAAATTTTTTCGATGCAATAAAAAGACCCAATCCCGCCACAAAACCTGTGGACCCGAGCACAATAACAGGTGTAATCATATTTTTAACCTAAACATGATGTATATTTATTATTTTCATTTCACAAGCCCGCTGAATCCCATAAATGCAAGAGCCAAAATACCTGCTGTAACGAATGCTATCGGTACTCCCCGAAAATATTTCGGAACATCGGCCAGTTCAATCCTTTCCCTTATTCCGGAAAAAATGATAAGTGCAAGGCCGAAGCCGAGTGCTGATCCGATTGTAAAAACAAGCATCTGGATAAAAGAAAAACCTTCCTGAATGTTCAGTATTGCAGCACCTAAAATGGCGCAGTTTGTCGTAATGAGCGGCAAAAATATTCCGAGACTGTTATATAAAGCAGGGGAAATTTTCTCAAGCACAATTTCAACAAACTGGACGAGTGAAGCGATAACCAGAATAAAAACAATTGTCTGCAGATAACCCAGCCCGAAAGGATTAAGAACGCTGTATTGAATAATCCAGGTAATAATGCCCGCAACAGTCATGACGAATGTGACCGCAAAACTCATTCCTATTGCAGTATCCAGTTTTCTCGAAACTCCGAAAAAAGGACAGAGTCCCAAAAATCTGCTGAGGACGAAATTGTTTACCAAAACAGCACTGATAAAGAGTAAAACCAGTTCAGCCATAATATATCCTTGTCAAATTACTTTGTTTCCATACCACCCCCAGTTGAATAAATGGCTTAGCCATTTGCCTACGGCATTCAACGGGGCATGCCCTAACCCCTCCTATCTTTAGGAGGGGAACTTCACTCTCCCCCTACTTTAGGGGGAGAAAAAGAGGGGGTACATTCTGTCAAACAACGTCTGAGATCTCTCGACTCCACTCCGTTTCGCTCGAGATGACATCCAGGTCTTTGTCATTCCGAGTGGAACGAAGTGGAACCGAGGAATCTCATTGTCAAATAACTATATTCATACCACCCCTAACCCCTCCTATCTTTAGTAGGGGAACTGGTCTCTCCCCCTACTTTAGGGGGAGAAAAAGAGAGGGTACATTCTGTCAAATAACGTTAGAGATTTCTCCGCTCCACCGGTCACATAAATGCTTATGTGACCGCTTCCGGTCGAAATGACAGAAAATTGTCACCTCGACCGAAGTGGAGAGGTCTCATGTCAAACAACGTCTGAAATGACAACAACTTATGTCATCCCGATTTATATGCTACTCATTTCTGCGAACCCGCTTACTATTTAGTCAACTGCACAATGTTCTTTCGTATGACTTTCCTGCCCGCCGCTTCTTTTATCTTCAATATAATTATAGCCAAATAATATAAATCCCAATGCTATAAAAGCTCCCGGCGGCAGTATCATCGCTATTGCCGGAGAAAAACTTTCCGGCAATAACGTAAAATTAAGAAGGCTTCCGTTTCCGAGTATCTCTCTTACTCCACCCAGAATAAATAGGGCGAATGTAAAACCGAGCCCTACGCCGAGACCGTCAACTATCGATTTGAAAGGGGTATTTTTGGAAGCAAAACTTTCAGCCCTGCCCAATATCATACAGTTAACAACGATAAGGGGGATAAACAGCCCCAGAACTTTATGCAGCTCATGAACATAAGCATTCATAAGCAAATCCACCATAGTCACAAAACTTGCAATTATAACAATATATGATGGTATACGTACCTTTGCCGGGATTATGTTTTTAATCAGAGAGACTACAAAATTGGAACATAAAAGAACAGCTGTGGATGCCAGACCCATAGCTATACCGTTTATCGCTGATGTGGTTACAGCCAGGGCAGGGCACAGGCCGAGCACCTGTTTAAAAACAGCATTGTTTTTCCAGAAGCCTTCTTTAAATATTTTGCCTATCAATTTCTTTGCTCCAGTACATTTTCGGTTATAAATTTGAGGCCTTTATCAACAGCTTCACAAACAGCTCTCGGACTTATGGTTGCTCCGCTGAACTGATCTATTATACCACCATCTTTTTTTACTGCAATATCGTCTTTAACTGTCAGATTGTCAAATGACTTTTGCCACGATTCTTCTGTTATTTTATTACCCAGACCAGGGGTCTCTGCATGTCTTAAAATTTCTATTCCGCTTATCCGGCCGTCAGGTCTGACTCCTATCAAAACAACAATATCTCCCCCGTAACCTTTTGGAGATGTTGATTTTATAGCATAGGCAACGGTCTTGTTGTCATTTTTTGCTACGTAAATTTTTTCACCTTTTACTTCCAGAATCGTTTTGTCCGGTTCGTTGTCATATTCCGGCAAAACAGCTGTCAAACCCCTTAAAAATTCCTGACGGTAAGCTTCGGCGATTTTTTCTTTTGTGGCCATGTTCACCAGTGAAAGGATAAAAGCTGCCACAGCGGCAACAGCGCAAAGTATCAGAACCATTTTGAAATTGCTGTCTTTCATACTTTTTCAGCCTCTCCCAGACTTTTAGGTCTTATATAATAGTCTATCAGCGGTACAAAGGCATTCATAAGAAGGATTGCAAAAGAGACACCCTCCGGATATCCGCCGAAAAGCCTTATCACAGCTGTCAAAACGCCGCAGCCTATCCCAAAAATTATCTGCCCCTTTTTAGTAATGGGGGAGGTAACCATATCCGTAGCCATAAAAAAAGCACCCAGCATCAATCCGCCGGTAAAAAGATGGATAAAGGGACTCAGCGATTTATCGGGAAAAAATAACCAGTAAGGCATTACAATAAGCAGGAATGATAACAGATAACTCACAGGTATATGCCATGAGATAATTTTTTTATAAATCAGATATAATCCGCCCAGAATAAGGGCAATGGCGGAAATTTCACCCAAAGATCCCCCGATATTTCCCAAAAAGTATGCCGGAAAATCTGAAAAGTCGGTAATAATCTTACCGTTTGAAATTAGTTCCGTTTTAGCCTGGCTTAAAGGTGTTGCAGCACTTACACTGTCAAAGTTGAAGTTTTCAATTATAGGCGTTGGTTTTATCCATGAGGTCATTTGTGCAGGCCATGAGATTAACAGAAAAACCCGAGCCACAAGTGCCGGGTTGAACGGATTTTGTCCGAGACCTCCGAAGACCTGTTTTCCCACTACTATTGCAATAAAACTTCCTATAAGTATAAGCCACCAGGGTGAATTTGGCGGCAGGTTCATTGCCAGGAGAATAGCAGTTACAAGAGCGCTGTTGTCATCAAGAGTAATTCTTCTGCCACGAATTTTTAAAAACAAAGCTTCAAAAGCGAGGGTGAAAATAATGGTTAGAATGTATGTTTTCAGAGCAAAAAAACCGAAATAATATATGGAGACCGCAATGGCCGGAATAAGCGCGTATATTACATTGAGCATTACTTTATCAGTCTGCAGGCTGTCTCTGATATGAGGGGAAAATGTTACCAGAAATTTGTTTTTACTCATTTATTTTCCCTTTCTTTAACGATATTCATTACCTGTCGTTTTCCTGTCTTAAAATATCCCACGAGTGGTCTGCGGGCAGGACATACATAGCTGCAGCAGCCGCATTCTATACAGTTTAAAACGTGCCAGTCCAGCAGCCTTTCGTAAAGTTCGCTTATTGCAAACTGTTCCATAATAGCCGGCACAAGCCCCATAGGACAAGCTGTTACACATCTGCCGCAACGTATACAATTTGTCATTTTAAGACTCGGGAGATCTTCTTGCCTGAAAACAATAACACCGCTTGTGGCTTTTGATACAGGTGTGTCAGTCGTATTTGTGGAAAAACCCATCATAGGTCCGCCGATAACAATTTTTTCAGGCTCACCAACATATCCGCCGCAGATGTCGATGAGTTTTGATACCGGTGTTCCTATCTTTACCAGCAGATTTTTTGGCTCCTTAACGGCTCCTGTTACCGTGACTACCCTTTCCGTCAGGGGAAGACCGTTTTCGACGGCATCATATACGGCTTTGCAGGTTGCCACATTGTGAACTATGACACCCACTTCCAGTGGAAGTTTTCCTTCGGGTACAATTCTCCCCAGGACGGAGAGAATCAGCTGTTTTTCTCCACCCTGGGGATAAACTGTCTCCAGTTCTTGGACTTTAAAGTCAAAGCCTTTGCTAAATTCGCGAAAAGCCTTTATTGCGTCCGGTTTATTATCTTCAACAGCAATAATCATATTCGCTATTTTTAATTTTTCCTGAATGGCTTTAGCACCTTTTACAATTTCTTCGGTACTTTCAATCATAAGTCTGTAATCACAGGTGAGAAACGGTTCACATTCAGCACCGTTGATTATCAGGGTATCTATCTTCTTCGGCGGAGAAAGCTTTACATGGGTAGGAAAAGTAGCTCCGCCCATCCCCACTATTCCGGCCTCCAGTATAATATCCTGAAATTTTTTATTAGTGTCAATTTTTTTAGGAGAATCTTCGGGGTTGGTAATTTTTATGTTAATGCCTTTGACTTTTCCGGTCAAAGGACTGTTCAAATTTCCAATGGAGACGACTTCTCCTGTCACAGAGCTGTGTATGTTGGTACTGATGAAGCCTTTGCCGGCACCTATCTTTTGACCACACAAAACCTGCTCTTTCTTTTTGACTAATTCCTGTGCCGGTGCACCAATATGCTGGTTCAGCGGTATGGAAACAATTTCATCTTTTTCATAAGGTAACTTTTCTATCGGCTTATTCTCTGTCAGTGTTTTTTTATAGTCCGGGTGAATACCGCCGATAAATCCGTTTGTCATTGTGCGATGTCCCCTTATTTGTCAGAATTTACATTAAAAAGGATGATGTCTGTTTCGCTTAGGATATCATCAGCAAGCTTGTCTTGATAATATTCTTCGTAAACAATACGCTTTATTCCGGCATTGATAATCATTTTAGTGCATATTGAGCAAGGCTTAGTGTTTGTATATAATGTCGAATCCTTAATACTTGTCCCGTGATGGGCTGCCTGAATTATCGCATTTTGCTCTGCGTGCAGTCCCCGACACAGTTCATGCCTTTCTCCTGAAGGTACATTGAGTTGTTTTCTTAAACATCCTGTTTCAGAGCAGTGAGAAATTTTTGACGGGACACCGTTATATCCGGTAGCCAGAATATGGTTATCTTTAACGATTAAAGCGCCCACCTGTCTACGCAGGCAGGTGGAGCGTTTTTTGACCACATTTGTTATTTCAAGAAAGTATGAGTCCCACTCCGGTCTCAATATAATTCACCTTTATAAAGGGGAAATTTCCCACATAACTCAATAACGTCATTTTTGACATTTTCTATAGTTTTATCCGAATCAATGTTGTCCAATACATCGGCAATCATATTTCCTATCTTTTTCATTTCCGGTTCTTTCATTTTCCTTGTGGTAACCGCAGGTGTGCCTAACCTGATTCCACTTGTTACAAAAGGGCTCTGGGTTTCAAAAGGTACGGTATTTTTATTGACTGTGATATTTGCTTTGCCGAGAGCTGCCTCAGCATCTTTACCGGTTAAATCTTTCTCAGTAAGATCAAGGAGGATAAGATGATTGTCAGTACCTCCTGAAACAAGTTTGTATCCGCGTTCGTTCAAGGTGTTTGCAAGCTTTTTGGAATTTTTTACTATTTGAGTTTGATACTGTTTAAATTCATCCGTCATCGCTTCTTTGAATGCTACTGCTTTTGCAGCTATGATATGCATTAAAGGGCCACCCTGCATTCCGGGAAATACCCGTGAATTGATTTTTTTGGCCAATTCGGCGGTGGAAAGTATCATTCCGCCTCTGGGACCTCTTAACGTTTTGTGTGTTGTTGTGGTGACTATATCGGCATATGGAACGGGGTTAGGATGCTCACCTGCTGCGATAAGACCTGCGATATGAGCCATATCAACCATTACATATGCGCCTACTTCATCAGCTATCTCTTTAAATCTTTTGAAATCTATTATTCTCGGATATGCACTTGCACCAACCACTATCATTTTGGGTTTATGCTCAAGTGCTAATTTCCTTACATTATCGTAATCTATTTGCTCTGTTTCTTTATCAACACCATAAGATACCACATTAAAAAATCTGCCGGAAAAGTTTACTGGGCTGCCGTGTGTAAGGTGGCCGCCATGTGTCAAATCCATCCCAAGTATGGTGTCTCCCACTTCCAGGACAGAAAAATATGCAGCAATGTTCGCCTGACTTCCTGAATGGGGCTGGACGTTTGCGTGCTCTGCACCGAAAATCTTTTTAGCGCGTTCAATGGCTATATTTTCAGCAATATCCACAAATTCGCATCCGCCGTAATATCTTTTACCTGGGTAGCCTTCTGCGTATTTATTTGTCAGAACAGAACCCTGTGCCTCCAGAACGGCTTTGCTCACAAAATTTTCACTGGCTATAAGCTCCAAATGTGTTTCTTGCCTGTTTACTTCTTGCTCCAGTGCTTGATAAACCTCGGGGTCAAAATTTCTAACAGTTTCGTAAATATTCATTAATCACCCTCATTGTTTTTAAGATATTTGCTCCAGAAATCTACAGCCAAATCATCTATTTTTTTTATTCTTCTTAAATGCCTGCCACTTTCAAATTGGGTATTAAGCCAGGTGGAGACGATTCTTTTGGCCGTTTCAAAATCGGTAGTCCTGCCGCCGAAAGCTATAATATTTGCATTATTGTGCTCTTTACTCATTTTTGCGGAATACTCGTCCCAGCAGAGTGCGGCTCTGATTCCGGGGAAACGGTTGGCCGTGATAGAGATGCCTATGCCCGTTCCGCACATTATGATACCTCTGTCAATTTCATTATTCAAAATCCCTATTACAACCTTATATGCGTAATCAGGATAATCAACGGAATCACCGTTATTTGTTCCGTAATCGATTACCTGATAATTGTCATTTTTAAGAAAGTCTGTAATTTTTAATTTTAAATTAAAACCTCCGTGATCGGAGGCTATCCCTAAGGTATTATCTGTTTTATTCATTAAAATATTCCCTGATTGTTTTATTTTAACTTTATAATTAATATAACAGCATACGTCAAGAACTTTACGTCAGTGTTAAGTGTTAAGTGCTAAGTTTACCCTGTGAAATATCAGCTTTGCTAATAGACCGAAGGTCATTTAACAGGGCAGGGGTGACAACTTTTTGTCATTTCTCCCCGCGCACTTAAAGCTTTAAGTGCGCGGGGAGAAATCTCTGACGGTATTTGATACAGACCTCTCCGCTTCGGTCGAGGTGACAAAAAACTGTCATCGTATATTAAGAAAGTAGGATAAATTGTTTAACAAGGTATTAAAAAGTTGTATAAGGTTCCAGAGCACTGAAGGTGATAAAGGACATGAGTGGGAAAGTAGGGGGGTTGGAATAGTAATTTGTTGAGTGGTGTATTGGTGTATTAGTTGAGTAATATATTTGTTATTGGAAAACCAAGGCCGGCACCTCAGCAGCCTCAACTACCCCACTTACAGCGTAAAATATTCAGCCATTGGATTGTGCACGATGATTGCGCTGGTAGTGAATTCCGGCACCATCTGATAGGTCTCCGTCAGGCTGATATTTATTTTCCCCATTGAAAGTAAATCACCTATTATTTTATTTCCGTATAAATCAGGGCAGGATGGATAACCGAAACTGTAGCGCAATCCTCTGTATTTTCCGTTTAGTATGCCGTCAATAGAACCGGAATCCCAATCATCGATTTTAAGCTCTTCTCTTATCCTTTTATGCCAGAATTCCGCCAGAGCTTCTGTAAGTTCTGTAAAAAAACCGTGCAGAAGAAAATATTGTTTATAATTATGGTTTTCATTTAATTGTTTTGTGTATTCGGCCGGTTCACTTCCGATTGTTACAATTTGAAGTGGTAAAACATCAAATTTACCTGATTTTCGGTCTTTGAAATAATCAGGAATACTGAGAAACGGTGGTTTGGCACTCCTCGGGAAAACAATATCAGTGAGCAGCTTTTCATCAGCATCATATATTTTTAACGTTTCATCACAGCTCTGGCATTTAAAATATCCGTAACTTACTTTGGGATTAATATTAATTTCATTATTCAGTTTTGATAATATTGCGTCGTATTCCCTGTCAGCTTCATTCTTTAGCAATTGAATATATTCTTCTTCGGTACTTGCGCTGCTCTTTTTATAACCCCACCGTGTTTTATATAAAGTCTGCCTGTTCATGAATTTCAACACATCGTTAATATCAATATTTTTATCTATTCTGCTGCCCCAGAAAGGCGGGACGGGTATGTCTTCGGTACTCAGATCGTTTTTTGTTTGCTTTTCGCTTGCATTATCAGCTCTTAATTGATTAACCGTTGGTTTTTCTGAAGTTTTCCTTTTCCGGAATGGTTTTGTTTTCAGGCATTTCAGGGCAGAGAAGGCATCTGCACAGTAGTGTACTTTTCCCTCAAAAAGGGGCTCACATTCGTTCTTTACAAACCCTTCGGTAAGGGCAGCACCACCCAGCAAAACGGTTGTATCCAGCTTCTTTTGAGCTATCTCGGCTATATTTTCTTTCATTATGCCGGTGGATTTGACCAGCAGTCCGCTCATCCCTATTGCATCGGCTTTTACCTCTTTGGCTTTATTGATCATCTCATCGACAGGTACTTTTATCCCCAAATTATACACTTCGTAACCGTTGTTGGATAAAATAATTTCCACCAGATTTTTACCTATGTCGTGCACGTCCCCTTTGACAGTGGCCAGAATGACTTTACCTTTTGTTTCTGTATCTTCTTTATTGATAAATTTTTCCAGATAAGTAACAGATTTTTTCATGACTTCCGCTGATTGAAGTACAAAAGGCAGAAGCATTTTACCACTGCCGAAAAGTTCGCCGATCTCTTTCATGCCGGGCATCAAAATATTATTAATAATTTCAAATGGCTTGTATTTTTGCAGAAGTGTGTCTATCGCTTGCTCCAAATCTTTTTTATCACCTTTTTTAAGTTTTCTGACCAAAACCTCTTCTTCTGTTATATTTTCCTCATCCTTCTCTTCGTTTTGTAAGGTTTTACCGGAAAAATGATTGATAAATTCGTTAAGGGCGTTTTCCCGGCCGTAAATAAGATTTTTGCACAGATTTATTTCATATTTATCCATGGAAGACAGGCTGATAAGCTTTGACGCGTGAACAATTGCCATATCCAGACCCTTCTTTACTGCTTCCTCCAGAAAAACGGCGTTAAGAAAAACCCTGCTCTCTTTGGACAGCCCGAATGAAACATTGCTGACTCCCAATACTGTTTTTGCACCTTTCAACCTGTCTTTTATCATTTTTATGGTGTTTAATGTTTCCACGGCTGCAAATTGCAGAGTGGAATCGCCGCTTCCTATGGAAAAGGTGAGCGGGTCAAATATCAAACCTTCAGGGGAAAAATTGTATTCTTTGGTCCATATATTATAAATCTTCTCAGCAATCCTGAATTTATCATCCGCTGTCATTGCCATGCCGTTTTCATCTATTGTAAGGGCTATAACGTTCGAAGGATAATCGCGAACAAGATTAAGTATTTTGTGCAGTTTGTCGCCGCCGTCCTCAAGATTTATCGAATTGATGATCGGTTTTCCTGAATAGTTTTTAAGTGCCGTTTCTATAACCGGTGGTTCAGTGGAATCAATTACTATGGGTGCGGTAAGGGTTTTATTTAACAAACTGACAAAATGCTGCATATCATACATTTCATCGCGTCCTGCGTATGCAACACAAACATCGATAAAATGGGCTCCGGAATCTTCCTGTTCTTTGGCGACATTTAGCATCCCCTCATAATCGTCGGTTAATAAAAGCTCTCTGAAAGCTTTGCTGCCATTGGCATTTGCGCGCTCGCCTATTATGGCCGGAGGCGGTGATTGTGTGAGTGAGGTGGAAGTGTAAAGGCTTGATGACAGCCCGGCAGCTGAGCCGGAAGGTTTTGAAGGTTTAGCAGATTTTACCATATCTTTCAGATGTTTTATATGCTCATAATCGGTACCGCAGCATCCGCCTATAACATTCAACGGGAATTCATTTAGCAGTTCTTTGAATATTTCTGCCATCTTTTGGGGTGTCATTGTGTAAACAGTTTTTCCGTTAACATTTTCAGGCAGGCCTGCATTGGGGATGCATGATATGCTTTTGTCCCAGTATTTGGTAAGTTCACTGAGTGGCTCATGCATCATATCCGGTCCCAGCCCACAGTTCAGCCCCAACGAAAAAACAGGATACGAGCTTATCAGTGCAGCTGCGGCTGAAATGTCCGAACCGACAAGCATCGTGCCGGTGTTTTCAACTGTTACCGAAACACTTACCGGTAAATCGATGTTCAGTTCTTTAAAATTATCGAAAATCGCCTTTAAAGCTGCTTTTATTTGTAACAAATCCTGTGAAGTTTCCACGATTAAACCGTCAACACCACCGTCGATCAGCCCTTTGGACTGCTCAGTATACATTTCATACAAATCGTCAAATGATATTTGGGAAAGGCTGGGCAGTTTCGTTCCGGGTCCCATTGACCCGAAAACGAATTTATTTTCAAATTCTTCCGCTGCTTCTCTTGCAAGTTTTGCACCATTATAATTTAATTCGTAGGCTTTGTCCTCAAGACCGTATTCACTTAAAATTAATCTTGTTGCACCGAAAGTGTTGGTTTCAGCAACATCCGCACCCGCCTGAAAATACTTTCTGTGAATATTTTTCATGATTTCAGGAGCACTGATATTAAGGTATTCGTTGCATCCATGAAAATTTCCCCACAATGCTTCGGGGATAGATTCATTCTGAATGGTTGTTCCCATTCCTCCGTCAAAAACGACTATATTCTTTTCTGCAAACTCTCTGAACATTGGCTGGCACCTCATTTTTGTTACCGCAGAATAGGTAGTTAATGATTTTTTTTCAAGAATTAAATTCTCCTTATTATAATGGTTAAGTGGCTTATGTTTATATATAGTTAATACGTTTTAGTGGTTTTGTTTGAATAAGCTTAATTGAATATACGCTCACTGAAATTGTGTTAAAAGTTTTATTTAAATTAAATCAAAACTGTGTTTCCAGTGTAATTCTTTTATAAATAAATCTTTTTTTCGGAATAGCTGTAATGTAATTTCATATTTATGCCATTATTAGTTGACTTTTAAAAATTGTTTTGTTATTAATTTTGAAATTGTATATATTCCGGATGCCATTATCCGGGGCGCACTAGTTAAATAATAGGTTTTTTGTGGAATAAGATAATAAATGAGGAAGGTTAACTTTGAAGATTCTGCAGATACTTGATAACTTACTTTTAAAGATCGAGGAAATGATTTTGAGCTGGGCTATTATCATCATTACCTTAATGGTTGTGGGCAATGTGCTTAACAGAGCTATAACGGGCAGCAGCTGGTCTTTTGCTTCCGAAGTAGGGGAGTTTGCCATTTATCTTGCCACATTTATGGGGATAGGTTACGTTGCAAGATCAGGCAGACATATAAGCATGTCTGCTTTTTTTGATTTGTCTCCTCAGAAAGTGAAAAAAGTAATGATAATTATTGTTAACTTTTTTACTTCTGTAATGCTTTTTATATACAGCTATTACGCTTTTATTTATTTAAAGTACTTATATGGTACAGGAAGGGTTACATCTGCTCTTGAAATACCTGTTTATATCTTGATTGCTCCTGTACCTTTGGGATTGTTCTTGGGTGCCCTTCAGTTTCTCAGAAATACATGGGTAAATTTTAAAGAAAAAGAAGTATACCTCGGCACTGAGCAGAAAGATTATGCCCTTGAGAAGCAAGAAGAAGAGTGATTCTGAACGTTATAGTAATATGCAGAAGATTGCAGTAAAACCATATTTTCCCATGCGGAGTAAATAATAATGATTGATTCCAATATTTTGTACATTATGTTTGCCATCTTGTTTGGTCTTTTGTTCTTGAATTTTCCTATGATGGTGCCTCTGATTACTGCGCCTTTTGTTTTGATATTGTTATTTTTTACAAATATAAGTCCCATGTTTCTTGTTCAGCAAATGCTCCAGGGGATTTCTCCCTATGTTCTTTTAGCGGTTCCTTTGTTTATTTTTGCAGCTGACATTATGTCTTATGGTCATACATCAAATCGCTTATTGGATTTTGTGGGTGCTTTTGTAGGTCACTTGCGCGGCGGGTATGCTATTACCACTTCGGTAACCTGTGCGATTTTCGGTTCAATATCCGGCTCCACTCAGGCGACTGTTGTGGCCATCGGAAGGCCGATGAGAGAAAGGCTTTTGAAAGTAGGTTATAAAGATTCCGATACCCTGGCTCTTATTATTAACTCCAGTGACATTGCACTTCTGATTCCGCCCAGTATCGGTTTTATTATTTATGGTCTTGTTACAGGAACGTCTATCGGAGATTTATTTATAGCAGGTATTGGTCCCGGTATTATGGTTATGCTGTTTTTTGCTACATACAGTTATTTTCAAGCAAGAATAAAAGATATTCCTCTGGCAGAAAGGGTACCGTGGAGTGAAAGGCTGAATGTCAGCAAAAGGGCGATACTGCCTCTTGGTTTTCCCGTTATTGTTATAGGTGGTATCTATGTGGGAATTTTTAGCCCTACCGAGGCTGCGGGCGTTTCTGTTTTATATGCTCTGGTGTTGGAGGTTTTAATATATAGGACAATACCTTTGAAAGATATTCAGAAGATAGCATTATCCACCGGCTTGGTTACTTCTGCTGTCTTTGTACTTGTGGCAGGTGGTCAGGCTTTATCGTGGGTTCTTTCATATGCCAGAATTCCTCAGATGATTGCTGAGGCTGTCCTTGGAACTGATCCTTCGGCTGTATATGTGCTGTTTATGGTTTCACTTTTTTTCTTTGTGGGTTGTATGCTGGTGGATCCAATCGTGGTAATTTTTATACTTACTCCTATCTTTTTCAGGGCAGCGGTACAGGCAGGTGTGGATCCTATACATCTGGGTGTTATAGTTACATTTCAGGCTGCCATGGGCTCAGCTACTCCGCCTTTTGGATGTGATATATTTACTGCCAGTGCTGTATTTAACCGTCCTTATCTTGATGTGATAAGGAGCACTCCGCCTTATATAGTTATGTTGCTTATTACTTCGGTATTACTTATATTTTTCCCTCAGATTTCATTGTTTCTATTACAATAACAAATAGTTTCACTTATTTAGTGAAATAAAAACAGGAGGTATACATGATTAAAAAGAGTTTCAGATTATTGTTAGCAGCAGTAATGATTTTTAGTTTTACACTTTCAGCTTACGCCATTGACAAAAATTATCACTGGCGTTTTGTGACAGAAGAGCTTGAAGGACAGATTCAGTATGAGTATGCAAAAGAGTTTGCCAAGCGTGTTAATGAAAAATCTGATGGCAAAATTACCATTGATGTTTACGAATTCGGAGGTCTTGGCAGTGAAGTGGATCAGGTGGAGCAGCTGCAGAACGGTTTGGTTCAGCTTGCTATAGTTTCGCCGGGGTTTACGGGAACTATGGTTAAAGAAGGGCAGCTTTTCTCTCTGCATTTTTTATTTCCGGACGATTTGGCTAAAACACATAAGATTCTTAATGAAAGTGAAGCTTTAAATAAAGATTTGGCTGCAAAATATGAAAAATATGGGCTTAAGCCTATTGCTTTTTGGCTTGAGGGTGCTACACAGTGGACAAGTAATGATGTGAAACTTGAGAGCCCTGATGATTTTAAAAATTTCAAAATGAGGACACAGACATCCCCGCTTATTATCAAGTCTTACGAAGCCTATGGAGCCGATCCTACTCCGATGAGCTGGGGGGAACTGTACACTGCACTTGATCGCGGGACAGTGCAAGGTCAGGAAAATCCCCTTTTCTTTATCGAGGATGCTTCTTTTCATGAAGTATCTGAATACTTGACGCTTTCAAGGCATAATATTTATGTTGCTATGACTGTAGTTAACCCTTATTGGTACAATAATCTGCCTGAAGAGGTGAGGACTATTGTTGATGAAACAGTGGTTGAACTTAGACCCTGGGTTTTTGAAGAACAGAAGAAACTGAATGAAAGAGGACTTGAGAAAATAAAGAATTACACAAAGAATCCTACGGAAATTATCACTCTGACAGAAGAACAAAGGGATGCTTTCAGAAAAAAAGCTCTTCCGGTTAGAGACTACTATAGAAACAAAGTCTCCACTGTAAATGGTGAAATTCTGGATAAACTAATTAAAGAAATAGAAACGATAACGAATTAAATTATTCAATAAAGTGTCCAAAGTGTTCTACACTTTGGACACTTTCCTTTCTACAGAAATATTTCATGATTAAAATTTAACTTATAGGAAATAAAAAAAATCAAAAAGTTAGTACGAAAAATATTGACCTAATGATTTTTTATTGTTAATAGTAGTTTTAGAAGGACAATCACTCATTTGCCCTTACAGCGAAAATTCTAATGAATTTAACAAGCAGCTGATTACAGCTATTATTCACAAAAATTAAATATGGTAGGTGTACAAATGCCTTTGATGTGGTCGGATATTGTGCGGTTTGCTACGAAGTTCAGACATGAACTGCACGCTAATCCGGAAAATACATGGCAGGAGTTTAATACTGCTGCTAAAATCAGAAAAGTCCTTCATGAGCATGGTATATCATATAAAGAGTGCGCAAAAACCGGCACAGTTGCAGTCATAGGGGATAATGACAGTAATAAGAATATTGCGCTTCGGGCTGATATTGATGCTCTGCCCATAACTGAAGATACTGATCTTGTTTATAAGTCAAGTGTGAATGGCTGTATGCATGCCTGTGGACATGACGGACATTCAGCTACGTTGCTTGCAGTGGCAATTTATTTAAAACAAATGGAGCATGAGCTAACAAATAAAGTTACGCTCATTTTTCAGCCTGCTGAAGAAGGCGGGCACGGTGCAAAAAAAATGATAGAAGAGGGTTGCCTGGAAGGTATTGATTATATCTTTGGATGGCATAACTGGCCAGCTATAAAGTTTGGCGAAGCTGCTTGTCCTGACGGTGTGGTCATGGCAGCCAACGGTACTTTTCATATAGATTTATACGGTGTGGGAGGACACTCCAGTCAACCGGAGTTATGCAAGGATCCTGTGCTGGCGGGCTCAGCTGTTGTTAATTCTCTTCAGCAGATTGTGAGCAGGCGGGTAGCCCCCCAGGATTCTGCAGTGGTTACAGTAACATCATTTGAAGCTCCAAGTAATTTGACCACAATCCCTGGGCATGCGAGGCTTGAGGGAAGTATCAGAATATCTGATACAGAAGCAAGAGATAATGTTGGTGAAATGATAAAAGATATCACAGAAAATACAGCCTCTGCTTACGGAGTAACAGCTAATGTGGAGCTAAGAACACGTTATGGCGCAACAATTAACAACCCTGAGGCTGCAGGAATTATGAGAAATGCAATAGAAAGTGTTATCGGGAAAAACTGGAGAAGTAATATCAGCCTGCCGATTATGGCATCTGAAGATTTCAGCTATTACCTGGAAAAGATTCCCGGAGCATATGCACTTATCGGTGCAGATGACGGGGAAGGGCACAACATAGCCTGTCATAATGCAGGGTATGATTTCAATGACAAGCTTATAGAACCGGTAAGTAAAATTTTAATACAGATTACCGGATTGAATAATAAACAATAAGAGAGGTGTTATCATGGCTAACAACATGGAAATTTTTGAGCAATGGGAATCTGAAATAAGGGCATATTGCAGGGCTGCCCCTACTGTATTTAAATCTGCTTCCAATGCGAAGCAGGTTGATGAAAACGGAAAAGAATATGTGGACTTTTTTGCCGGTGCCGGTGTCCTGAATTTTGGACACAACAATCCAAAGATGAAGGAAGCCATGATAGAGTTTTTAAAAGAAGATGGCGTGGCGCACAGTTTGGATATGTATACGAGTGCAAAAAGAAGTTTCATCGAGAAGTTTGTGGAGACTATTTTAAAACCAAGGAATATGAAGTATAAAATGCAGTTTACCGGCCCCACAGGGACAAATGCTGTTGAAGCGGCATTAAAACTTGCAAGAAGGGTGACAGGGCGTGAAAATGTAGTGGCGTTTACCCATGGTTTTCACGGTATGACACTGGGTTCGCTTGCTTGTACTGCCAATCAGTATTTCAGAAATGCTGCAGGCGTTTCTCTTGACAACGTTATCAGATGGCCTTTTGGTATAGGTGAAAATTGTATGGAATCACTTGAGGATTTAAAGGCAATGTTTAACGATCCATCTTCCGGTGTAAATCCCCCAGCTGCCTTTTTGGTTGAGACTATTCAGGCTGAGGGAGGAGTGAGAGTCGGTAAAGAGGAATGGTTGAAAGGTGCACAGCAACTTGCAAAAGATTTGGGGGCACTTTTTATCATTGATGATATCCAGGTGGGATGCGGTAGAACTGGATCGTATTTCAGTTTTGATGATATGGATTTGGATCCAGATATTGTGGTTCTTGCCAAAGGCATAGGTGGATACGGCACTCCGCTGGCAATGACTCTGAATAAGCCTGAGTATGACAAAAAGTGGAGCCCCGGAGAGCATACAGGTACTTTCAGAGGCCAGGGACTTTCTTTTGTTGCAGGAGCCAAGGCTTTGGAATATTTCGATAATGATGATCTTATGAACCAGACAAAGGAAAATGGCAAGTATATGTTTGAGTTCTTGACTGATCTTGCTTCCGGCAGGAATGATGTGGAAGTACGCGGTAAAGGTATGATTATTGGATTTGATGTTAGCGATGGTGATAAAGGTAAAGCAATTGCCGGTGAATGTTTTAAAAATGGAATGCTCATTGGTGGTTGTGGTAAAGGCGGGGAAGTCCTAAAATTTATTCCGCCATTAACCACCCCGAAGGAAGATCTGCAAAAAGGGCTGGAAATTTTTGCTTCAGCATACAAAAAAGTTATTGGGTGAGGTTGGAAAATGAGAGAAAGAGATGATATGACTTTTCCCTTTGAGGAATACAAAAGAAGACTGGAAGATTTGAGGAATAGAATGGCTGAAAGATTGTTGGATGCCGTTATTATTACTGATCCTGAGAATTTGCTTTACCTTACAGATTATAAAACAACAGGTTACTCTTTTTTCCAGGCCTTGGTGGTTCCTTTGGAGAGTGAACCGTTTATGGTTACAAGGAAACTGGAAGAATCAAATGTTATTGCCAGAACATGGGTGGAGATAACCAGACCCTATTCGGATACAGAAGATGCTATTCAGATGCTTGTTAGTAGTTTGAAGGAGATGGGGCTTTCTAAAAAAACCATTGGGTATGAGAGAAATAGTTATTTTTTCCCGGCTTACCAGCAGGATTCTCTCCAGCATACGTTAACAGACGGAAGACTGAATGACTGTTTCGGAATAGTTGAGCAGGGAAGAATTATAAAGTCCGAATATGAAATTGAGGTTATGAAAAAAGCTGCAAAAGCTACTGAATACGGAATGAAGGCAGGTATTGAAGCCGCCAGGGCTGGAGTTACGGAAAATGAGATTGGTGCTGAAATTTCCGCAGCCATGTTTAAGGCCGGTGGAGAGCCACCTGCAGTAATGCCATATGTTACATCCGGTCCCAGAACAATGATTGGTCATGCCACTTGGGAAGGGCGCACCGTTCAACCAGGCGAGCATGTATTTCTTGAGGTGGGTGGATGTTTCAGACAATACCATACTGCAATGATGCGAACTGTTATATTGGGAGAATTAACGGATAATATGGCTTACGCCCAGGAGAGAATGAAACTGGCACTAAAAAGTGCCAAAGATCTTATGAGACCGGGAGTTACCGTTTCAGACGTGGATAATTTGATAAGAAATATAATCACAGTTAACGATGAAAAAGGGGTTTTGATTACCCGCTCTGGTTATTCCATCGGGGTTGCCTTTCCTCCCAGCTGGGATGAAGGCTATATTCTCAGTCTTGCTCATGGCAATTCAACGGTGCTCAGAGAAGGCATGACATTTCATATTATCCCATGGGTATGGGGTGTTGACGGTAACAAAACATGCGGTATTTCTGACACAATAAGGATAACTGCGGATGGCTGTGAGTCATTTTTCACCCTTGATGAGGATTTTATAGTGAAAGAGAGCGAAGGTAAGAAACAGCTGAAAAAAACGGAAAACAAAATAGAAATCGAAGCAGGCAATGAAAACAAAGACAAAAATGTCAAGGCTGCTGAAAAGAATACAAAAAAAGAGACAATTAAAAGCTAAAGAGGTGATATATGGCTAAGACTAAACTTGTGTCAATAAATCCTGCTACAGAAGAAGTGGTTTATGAGAAAGCTCTGGATTCTCAGGAAGTTTTGGAATCAAAACTTGAGCTTTCCGAAAAGACTTATTATGAATATTGGAGAAAGACTACTTTTCAGGAAAGGGCGGGATATCTGAGAAAAGCTGCAAAAGTGATGAGGGATAATCTGGATGAGTACGCTATGCCTATGGTGGAGGAAATGGGTAAACCTATAAAAGAAGCCAGAGGTGAGGTTCAAAAAGCGGCCTGGTGTGCGGAGCACTATGCAGATTATGCCGAAGAATATTTGAAAAAGGAATATATAGACTCAGATGCCACCAAAAGCTATGTGCAGTATCTCCCGCTCGGGCCTGTTTTGGGAGTTTTGCCATGGAATGCTCCGTTCTGGCTGGCATCCCGGTTTTATGCACCTGCGCTTATGGCCGGAAATACCTGCCTAATGAAGCATGATTCTCATGTGCCAAAATGTGCTGAGTATATAACAAAAGCTTTTGTGGATGCCGGAGTGCCTGAAGGGGTTTTTCAGAATTTGGTTATCACTTCTGCAAGTATTGAAGGGGTAATACGTCATGACTCAGTAAAAGCGGTTTCTGTTACCGGTTCTGATTTTGCAGGCTCTAAGATTGCTTCTATCGCCGGTTCAGAAATTAAACCTTCTGTTATGGAATTGGGAGGTTCGGATCCCAGCGTGGTTTTGAGTGATGCCAATCTTGAAGAGGCAGCCGATATTATATGCCTAATGCGTCTGATTAATGCCGGCCAGTCATGTATTGCTGCAAAAAGAATCATAGTAGAAGAGCCGGTATATGATAAAATGATTGAGCTTATGAAGGAGCGCTTTGAAAAGTATAAAGTGGGAAATCCAAAAGATGAGTCTACAGATGTAGGCCCCATTGCAAGAAAGGATTTAAGGGATGATCTGCACCGCCAGGTAGAGGCTTCTGTAAAAGAAGGAGCCAGACTTGTTTTAGGAGGAAAAATTCCTGAGGGGAAAGGTTTTTATTACCCTGTTACTATGCTTGTTGATGTTAAGCCTGAGATGACTGCAAGCTGTGAGGAAACATTTGGACCGATTGCGGCTGTTATGAAAGCAAAAGATGCTAATGAAGCTTTAAAGCTGGCTAATGCCACACAATACGGACTTGGTGCAAGCATATGGACTACTGCTGAAAGAGGCGAGAAAATGGCTTCTGAAATAGAGAGCGGACAGGTTGCTGTGAATGGAATAGTAAAAACTGATCCCAGACTGCCAAGTGGCGGGGTGAAGAGATCAGGTTTTGGCAGGGAGCTGGGACCTCACGGTATTAAAATGTTTGTGAATACTCAGCAGGTATGGATTGGTCCGAAAAAGGAATAAATCTTATAAACAGCTGCATAGAGAGGTAATAAAAATAATATTTCATCAGATCCCCCCCCCTTAATTAGGGGGGCTTTTTGTATATAATTAGCTCTCATACGATGACAATTTTATGTCACCCCGAGCGAAGCCGAAAGGTCTCTTTGCCAAACGTAGTCTGAGATCTCTCCCCTTCACTTCGTTCCGGTCGAGATGACAGTTTTATGTCATTCCGAGCGTAGTCGAGGAATCTCTTGTCAAATAAGGTCTGAGATCTCTCCACTCCACTCTGTTCCGGTCGAGATGACAGTTTTATGTCATTCCGAGCGAAGCCGAGGAATCTCTTGTCAAATAAGGTCTGAGATCTCTCCGCTCCACTTCGTTCCGGTCGAAATGACAATTTTATGTCACCCCGAGCGAAGCCGAGAGGTCTCATTGCCAAACGTAGTCTAAGATCTCTCCGCTTCACTTTGTTCCGGTCGAGATGACAATTTTATGTCACCTCGAGCGAAGCCGAAAGGTCTCATTGCCAAACGTAGCCTGAGATCTCTCCACTCCACTCTGTTCCGGTCGAGATGACAATTTTATGTTACCCCGGCTGTTAAATGCTGACAGAGGCAGCCCAGCGGAGATGGATTTAACAGGGTAAAACTTAGTATAATCAGCGGTTGTTATTTTATTTGTTCCCATTCGATTTTGGAGATATTTCTCTCTGATGTATCAAAATTTATCCCT